>Ga0316613_10000013_pt1 | contig 294274 bp, 245 predicted proteins | sample OWC_soil_day10_C_2_FD_207647 | JGI IMG/M metagenome (GOLD analysis project Ga0316613, IMG submission 207647) | Wetland soil microbial communities from Old Woman Creek delta, Ohio, United States - OWC_soil_day10_CT_b | ecosystem: Environmental > Terrestrial > Soil > Wetlands | place: USA: Ohio... | reverse complement strand
TGTTATTAAAGAAAAGTCCCAGAAAAGGCAGCATTAAAGGTAAAAGAAAGGCTGCTGGATGGGATACGCAATTCCTTTGTGAACTTCTATTGCCACAGAATTTTTAATGCGTCAGCCCTGTGGGGATGTTTTCGTATCTTAATAGCTATTTTTTATAGCTAAAGGAACTGTTTTCTAAAGAATGAAGAAGAATATAGTAATCTATGGAGCAAATTACATCGGAAGCATGCGCCATTGACAACTACTCTTTACGAGATAAAGAAGCGTATTAATATCTTACGAAGAGAATATTTCTTATCACGTTATTTGTTATATAAAATATTTTATATATATTGCCGCCGTTAACCTGTAATACACCTTAAAAATGAAGCAACTGGATATGTCGATATTATATACAAAAGCTAGGTACATAACTTACATGAAGAGACCTATTATATTGGTGATTGCAATTTTTATATCTATTTGCCAACAAGCTCATAGCAATAGATATGATAATAGTTTCACAAAAGTGGAAAATATAGTACATACATTGCCGAACTTTTTTTGCAATGAATATTTCTTTTAGCGTCCTGGCTCCCCAAAAGACAAACGATAATATCTCCGACAATTATTACTTTTTTATCGGATGGTAAAACCTCCGTCAACATTTAAAATCTGACCTGTTATCCAATTGGCCTGATCAGATAGTAGGAAAAACACAGCATTGGCAATCTCATCCGGTTTACCCAAACGAGCAATTGGATAACTATTTTTTATTTCCTTTTCAAACTCATCTAATGCGTCATCCGATAGTGAAGATTTCCAATTTATAAAAGTTTCTGTTTGAGTTGACCCCGGAGCAACAGCATTGATACGAATACCGTCTGCACTAAGTTCATTTGCTAAAGCTTTTATCATAGATACCATCGCTCCTCTACTTGCAGAATACAAAGAAGAATGTCTTCCCTTAATCATTTTATGCGCCCAGTAAGTAGAGATGTTTACGATGGAGCCTTTACTTCTTTTTAACAAAGGAACAAAAGCCTGTATTAATAAGAATGGCACTTTGACATTGAAATCAAACAGAGCATCAAAATCTTCAGGCTTATAGTTCTCAATCGAAGCAAATCTAGCCAGTCCTGCATTATTGACAAAAAAGTCCAATCTATCGGTGGATGCCAATACTCTTTTTATTATATCTGGGATATTTATATCATCCGAAAGATTTCCATCTATTTTGGTCACTTCGACATCATAAATTGAAAGCCTTATGGCTGCCAAGTCAAGACTTTCATAGCTTGAAGAAATGATGATGATATTAATTCCCTGCTGTGCAAACTTCTCAGCTATTGCGAAACCAATACCAGAGGTCCCTCCTGTGATTAAAGCTACCTTTTTACCCATTGCGTATTTAATTTATATTATATTTGTCAGGCAAAGTTATAGGAAAATAATTTGTGCAATTAATCTGATCATCTTTTTAAACTGTTCAAACGTCTAATTTTTATGGATCTTCTCAATGATATTCTGTCGACAATCTTGATTGGTAGTGTTATTCAATCAAAAATATATTCCGGTAAGAAAAAATGGGGCATTGGAGGAAAAGGGTGCGAGCGAGCTTACTTTGCTCTGATAGCGCATGGCTCAGGTAGCGTGCAAATAGACACTCAGGCCAGTTATACTTTCAATGCTGGCGATTTTTTCTTCATCGGACCACATGTAAATTACTGGATCGGAAGTGAAGAATACAATCAGGACAGATTGTTCAGAGACTCTATCAACTCAGACTCTATTTTTGAAAATATCCATATAGAAGGCGATGAAAATAAGGTAGAAATACTGTGTGGATGGTTCAAGTTTGGATTACCTCCGCAATCTTTATTTTACAATGTAATTCCACAAATACTCTGCTTAAATGAATTCGACAACAGTTACCCGCAAATTATCTCAGCGGTGAATATGCTGCAATCAGAAGCGAATACGGCCCTGTCAGGAGCGAAACAAATCATGAAGCGTCTCGGGGAAATTATCATTATCCTGATTATTAGAGCACATTTTGACAAGTCAGGAGAACAAATTCATTGGTTGAATGCTTTAAAAGATCCAAAGATAAGCCTTGCCGTTGAATCTATTCATGAAGACATATCTAAAAAATGGACCGTTGAGATGATGTCCAGAACTGCAGGAATGTCAAGAGCCTCATTTGCAGCACAGTTCAAAAAACTGATGAATGAAGGGCCATTAAATTATTTGACGAAATGGCGAATGTACAAGGCAGCTCATCTATTAATAACAACCTCCTACACTTTAGCTGATATAGCTGAAAAAGTTGGGTATAGCTCAGAACTATCACTAAACAAGGCTTTTAAAAAACAATATAAAATTTCTCCGACTGTGTACAAAAATGTGTTGCGCTAACATCAGTTAGCCAGCAAATCAAAACCTTTCCTCCAAAAAATCTAAATATAAAGACAGAAAAACAGATCTTCTGCAAAACTTACAATCAATGCTGTATTCCGTGCAACAAATGAAGGGTTAGTTAGAGCTACTTTTGTCGTATCAAATCTAAAATGATAGACAAATGCAATAGCTAACTTTAGCCAGACATTAAGTTTAGCACATAGATACAGGCCACCTCTTAGTCTGTGAAATGGATTGCCAATGTGTGACTACAGAAGCCAAGTTATGTTGCATGAACAAGACCGCCTCTTAAATTCCGGCGATACGCCCCCAAGTTTTATCGGATAAAAGACAGTCCATTAATACCAAATAAAGATCCGAATACCCAATTGTTGAACGAAATTGAGGAAATTTCGATTTGTAAGCATTATATTTGCACACAAAATATAAAGAATCTATGAACATACTACTTCTCATTGGAGGTTTGCTCCTCATCCTTTTGGGAGCCAGTGGATTGACAGACGGTGCAGCTTCCATCGCCAAACGATTTAAAATACCTTCTATTGTTATAGGATTGACCATTGTGGCCTTTGGCACTTCAGCCCCTGAGCTTGCAGTGAGTGTCTCTTCTGCCCTGAAAGGTAGTGCGGATATTGCCATCGGTAATGTCGTTGGTAGCAATATATTCAACACATTGATGATAGTAGGGTGCACAGCCCTATTTGCACCAATCGTGATTACTCGTAGCACACTACGCAAAGAAATACCACTATGCATCCTCTCTTCAATTGTCTTACTGATATGCGCCAACGATGTCTTCTTCGATAAAAGTGAAGATAATGTTCTCAGCATTACAGACGGTTTGATTATGCTTTGCTTCTTTATCATCTTCTTGGGATATACCTTTGCCATCGTCTCAAACAACCGCACAGAGGGTAGCAACGAAGAAGAAGAGATTAAGCAAATGCCCGTATTCAAATCGACACTCTACATTATTGGCGGATTGGGTGCACTTATCTTTGGCGGACAATGGTTTGTGGAAGGTGCCAGCGGCATTGCACGAGGATTGGGTGTAAGTGAATCGATCATAGGATTAACATTGGTTGCAGGAGGAACTTCCTTACCTGAGTTAGCCACATCAATTGTTGCAGCTCTGAAGAAAAACCCCGAGATCGCTATTGGTAATGTCATTGGTAGTAACCTCTTCAATATCTTTTTTGTATTGGGATGCAGTGCTACCATCACCCCGCTCCATTTAAGCGGCATTACCAATTTCGACTTATTAACGCTTGTTGCATCGGGCATTTTATTGTGGTTGTTCGGTCTCTTTTTCGCAAAGCGAACCATCACACGAATAGAAGGAAGTATTCTTATTTTATGCTATATAGCCTACACCGCTGCACTTATCTATATGGCCTAATAAAAAAAAGTAGAGCTTTACACCCCCACCAATAATAAATACAATCATGGCTATAATCATAAAAAAAGTATCAAATAAAAACGATCTTAAGAAATTTATCCGACTCAACTACGAACTTTACAAAACCAACCCTTATTCCGTTCCCGATCTTTATGATGACATGCTGAACACGTTCAACAAGAAAAAAAACGCAGCATTCAAGTTCTGTGAGGCAGATTATTTTCTAGCCTACAAAGATGGGCAGTTAGTAGGACGCACAGCAGCCATCATAAACAAAAAGGCGAATAGCATCTGGAATAAGAAAGAGGTCCGTTTTGGCTGGATAGATTTTATTGATGACATAGAGGTGTCATCGGCATTGCTAAAAGCAGTAGAAGAATGGGGAAAGGAAAGAGGGATGGAAGCAATACAAGGCCCACTTGGTTTTACCGATTTTGATGCAGAAGGAATGCTTATTGAAGGATTCGATCAGTTGAGCACCATGGCAACGACCTATAATTATCCTTATTACCCCCAACACATGGAGAAGCTTGGATACGTAAAAGATGCCGACTGGATGGAATACAAAATATACATACCGGAATCAGTGCCGGAAAAGCATCAGCGCATATCCGATTTAGTTCAACGAAAATACAATCTGAAAATTAAAAAATACACTTCTGCAAAGAAATTATCCGAAGAATATGGGCAGGCTATCTTTGAACTTATGAATGAAGCCTATAGTCCACTATACGGATATTCTCCCCTTTCGCAAGGACAAATCAATCAATACGTAAAAATGTATCTTCCGATCGTCGATCTGCGCATGGTCACTTTAATTACAGACCAAGAGGATAGATTGATTTGCGTTGGGATCTCTATGCCATCTCTTTCAATCGCTTTGCAGAAAGCGAAAGGCAGAATGCTTCCTTTCGGGTGGTATTATTTATTCAAAGCGCTATTCATGAAGAATAGAGCTAAAATGCTAGATTTACTATTGGTTGCGGTCAAACCTGAATATCAGAATAAAGGCATTAACGCGCTGTTATTTTCCGATTTAATTCCGATTTATAAGAAATTAGGTTTTATCTTTGCGGAAAGCAACCCTGAACTTGAGCTAAACGGAAAGGTACAAGCTCAATGGGAATACTTTAAAACAGAGCAACACAAACGCCGACGTGCGTTCGTGAAGAAAATCAATTAAAAGGCCGGAAAGGCAGTAAAGCCAAAGAGTACAGTATTTATTTATGGAAGAAATTTACGAAGAAAAGCAGCAAGAAGTTTCTTATACCGAGGATAATATCAGAACACTCGACTGGAAAGAACACATCCGTCGCCGCCCCGGTATGTATATTGGAAAGTTAGGAGATGGTTCACACTCGGATGACGGCATCTATGTCCTTCTCAAAGAAGCGATGGATAACTCCATAGACGAGTATATGATGGGGTACGGCAAAACGATTGAAGTCACCGTAGCCGAGGGGAAAGTGACAGTTCGTGATCATGGCCGCGGTATTCCGCTTGGTAAAGTAGTCGATGTTTCTTCCAAAATGAATACCGGAGGAAAATATGATTCCAAAGCATTCAAGAAGTCCGTTGGTTTGAACGGAGTGGGTATTAAAGCAGTAAATGCTTTATCAAGCTATTTCAAAATATGCAGCTTCCGAGATGGAGAGATGAAAGCCGTACAGTATGATCAGGGAAATATTATCGAAGAATCTCCTATCGTAACTACCAGGGAGGATAACGGAACATTAACCGAATTTATCCCCGACAACAGCATCTTTAAAGACTATCAATATCAAAGAGAATACATTGAACCACTACTAAAGAACTATGTATTCCTCAATTCAGGACTAAGCATTATTTTCAACGGAAAACGTTTTCACTCACGCAACGGGTTAGTCGACTTGCTGAATGAGAATATGACTACCGATCCACTCTATCCCATCATCCATTTAAAAGGCGATGACATAGAATTGGTCTTAACTCACAGTAACCAATACGGAGAGGAATATTATTCATTTGTAAATGGGCAACACACCACACAAGGTGGAACGCACCTAAGCGCTTTCCGTGAAGCGTTGAGTAAGACCATCAAAGAGTACTTCTCAAAAAACTTTGATTATGCCGACATTCGTAGCGGCATCGTGGCAGCCGTAAGCATCAAAGTGGAAGAACCGGTTTTTGAATCGCAAACAAAAACAAAACTGGGTTCAAAAGATATCTCTCCTGATGGCCTGTCCGTTAGCAAATTTATTGGAGATTTCGTGAAGAAAGAATTGGATAATTACCTCCATATCAATCACGAGACGTCCGATATCATGCTGCAAAAGATTCAGGATTCGGAAAAAGAACGAAAGGCCATAGCCGGAGTAACGAAGCTTGCTCGCGAACGAGCAAAAAAAGCAAATTTGCATAACCGCAAGCTACGCGACTGTCGGGTTCATCTGAATGACAGTAAAGGGAAAGATCTTGAAGAATCGAGCATCTTTATCACTGAGGGTGATTCTGCCAGCGGTTCAATCACCAAAAGCCGGGATGTAAATACACAAGCTGTATTCAGCTTACGAGGTAAACCACTTAATTCTTACGGGCTAACAAAGAAAATCGTTTATGAAAACGAAGAGTTTAATCTGCTTCAGGCAGCCCTGAACATAGAAGATGGAATTGAAGCACTTCGCTACAACAAAGTAATTGTTGCTACTGATGCCGATGTGGACGGAATGCACATCCGACTGTTATTAATAACATTCTTTCTTCAGTTCTTTCCGGACTTGATAAAGAAAGGGCATGTATACATTCTGCAAACACCTTTATTCCGTGTTAGAAACAAGAAAAAAACAATGTATTGCTATACGGATGATGAACGAATAAAAGCGATTGACGAATTGGGACCAAATCCGGAAATCACCCGATTCAAAGGATTGGGAGAGATCTCTCCGGATGAATTTAGACACTTTATTGGCAAAGACATCCGTTTGGAGCAGGTTTCACTTCGTAAAAATGACTTGGTAAAAGAACTCCTTGAATTCTACATGGGCAAGAACACCATGGAAAGACAGAACTTTATTATTGATAATCTGGTTATAGAAGAAGATATTGCGTAACATGAAAAGAGCTATATTCCCTGGAACATTCGATCCTTTCACCATCGGACACAACTCAGTAGTGCTTCGTTCACTGACTTTTATGGACGAAATTATCATAGGAATAGGTATTAATGAAAATAAAAGCACCTATTTCCCTATAGAAAAGCGCGTGGACATGGTTCGGAAATTCTACAAGAACGAACCACGAATTAAAGTACTTTCTTACGACTGTCTGACAATCGACTTCGCACAACAAGTAGATGCGAAGTTCATCATTCGTGGCATTCGTACGGTAAAAGACTTCGAATACGAAGAAACGATTGCCGACGTTAATCGTAAATTGGCAGACATTGAAACAATCCTCCTATTTACCGAACCCGAACTGACTTGCATTAGCTCTACTATTGTACGCGAACTTCTGAGCTATAACAAAGATATTAGTCAATTCATTCCTGAAGGAATGGAATTATAAAACAATAAATATGAAAGAAAAGAAAAGTGGGCTATTAAACCCAACGCTAATAAAAAATTTCCTCTTCGCATTCATAACGTTTAGCAGCCTAACTGTTTCTAATGTCCTAGGACAAAACTACGGAACCGAAGCTTCACGCAAACTTCAAATGGCTCAATTTGCCATCACCAATCTATATGTAGACAAAGTAGATGAAAACAAATTGGTAGAAGAAGCTATTATCAAAATGCTGGCTCAACTCGATCCGCACTCCACCTATTCGGACGCCGAAGAGGTAAAGAAGATGAATGAACCTTTAGTTGGCAACTTTGAAGGCATCGGGGTACAATTCAACATGGTTGAAGATACGCTATTTGTTATCCAACCAGTGAGCAACGGACCTTCAGAGAAAATAGGGATTCTGGCTGGTGATAGGATTGTAGCAGTTAACGACACTGCCATAGCCGGTGTAAAGATGAGTACGGAAGAGATCATGAGCCGCTTAAGAGGGCCGAAAGACTCAAAGGTAAATCTAACAATTGTAAGGAGAGGAATCAAAGAGCCTTTATTATTTACCGTAAAAAGAGATAAAATTCCTATTTACAGTTTAGATGCGACCTATATGATTCAACCTAAGATTGGTTATATTCGCATCAACCGATTCGGTGCTACCACAGCCGAAGAGTTTAATAAATCATTGAAGGATCTACAGAAAAAAGGAATGAAAGATCTGATCCTTGACCTTCAAGGAAACGGTGGAGGATACTTAAATGCAGCCATCGACTTAGCCAATGAATTTCTCGAGCAAAAAGAACTCATCGTATATACGGAGGGAAGGAATTCACAAAGAAGCGAATTCTTCGCCAAAGGCACAGGCGATTTCAGAAAAGGACGCCTGATTGTACTTGTTGATGAATTTTCGGCTTCAGCCAGTGAGATTGTAACAGGCGCAGTGCAGGATTGGGATAGAGGCATCGTTGTGGGACGTCGCTCATTTGGCAAAGGGCTGGTGCAACGCCCTATCGATCTGCCCGACGGCTCAATGATCCGTCTCACCATAGCCCGGTATTATACACCGGCAGGACGTTGTATCCAAAAGCCGTATAATATGGATGAAAACAAATCCGAAACCGAAAAAAAAGGAGAAGAATTTGAGGCTTATAATCAAGATTTGATCCATCGATATAATAGTGGTGAAATGACAAGCGCAGATAGTATCCATTTTCCTGATTCACTGCAATGCAAAACAAAGAAGCTGCAACGAACAGTATACGGTGGTGGAGGTATTATGCCCGACTATTTTGTACCTATTGACACAACCCAATATACAAACTATCACCAAAATTTAGCAGCAAAAGGTGTTATCTTGAAAACGACCATGAAGTTTATTGAAAACAACAGGAAGCAGCTATTGGCAAAATACGATAAATTTGAGACTTTCAATAAAAATTTTGAAGTAAGCGACGAGATCTTGAAAGAGATGACAGATCTTGCCGATAAAGAAAAAATCAAATTTGAAGAAGATCAGTATAACAAATCATTACCTCTGATAAAAACACAACTCAAAGCTTTGATTGCCCGTGATCTATGGAATATGAGCGAATACTTTCAAGTCATTAACACCACAAATAAAAGTGTTGTTAGAGCTACAGAGATTCTCAATTCAAATGAATATGAAAATATTTTGAAAGCCGTTCGAAATTAATAATTAAAAAGTATCTGCTTTCGCCTCTCCGGAAGCAGACACTTTTTGAGCCACCTGTTTATATATACATTTGCCACTGCACATCCGGTTCCGATAAGAGCTCCGGCAAAAACATCTGAAGGATAGTGAACTCCCTCATTCATTCTGGCAAAACCCACTGAACATGCCCAGGCAGCGGATGGTGCAATTACATACCATTTAGGGTATTTAATGCTCAAAGCTGTAGCCAGAGAAAAAGCAGAAGCTGTGTGAGCCGAAGGAAAAGAGGAACCACTTGGCCTTTCTTGCTCATCCACCCTATTCGGATAGCGCTTAAAAGGACGCTCTCTACCCACCATTGACTTCAGACCATAAGTGACTACAAAGGCTTCAACAACACTACTTCCAATATAAAATGCATCTTCGAACAATTCTTCATTTTTACTTATTCCTGCATAAAACGCCATCACCGTAGGAATTCCCACTACAACGTAAGGAGTCGTTTTTGAAAGCGTCTTACTATAATTTCGAACAAATTTCCCATTAATATTATTTATACTATGTAATGTATTAATATCCCAGTTCTGTCCATAGATATCAGCAACCGATATTATTAAGAATAGTATTACAAAAAAAGCTTTCATTATCTCTGCTATTTAGTTGTTTTTGCAAAGATATGCTAAATTAGTAAATCTATATCATCAAAAAATATATCTTTGTTTTCAATTAGAAAAACCGATCCTAGTTCATGACAAAAGAAAACCTTTGCAAAAGGCTAAATGATTGTTCCAAATGCCCTAAAGCCTCCGATGAGAGTTTAATCCGTCAGAGCTTCGCTAAAGGGCATCACCTCCCACAAGATAAGTGTACCCAAAACTGCATGCTCTTTATATTAAAAGGTCAACTATTGATCAATAGTGAAGAATATCCGGGTACTACGCTTCGGGAAGGAGAATTCATTCTACAGGCCATTAATTCTAAATTAGAACTACTAGCCCTCACAGACGTAGAATACCTCCTTTATTGGTTTAACCAACTCCCTCTAATTTGCGAAGAGCGTTATCAAGAGATAATTGGAGATTCTGAAGCTCCTATAACTTATACTCCACTCACTGCAATTCCCCGCTTATCAAACTTCTTGCGAGACATGTTCGATTACTTAGAAGAGCAGTCATGCGGAAAGTTTATTGAAATCAAATGCCAGGAGCTCATTTATATCATAACGTGCTATTATCCCCTCCCTCAGCTAAGTGCATTTTTCTACCCTATAAGCCGATACACCGAAAACTTCCACTACTTCGTCATGCAAAATTATAGTAAAGTAAAGAACGTGGAAGAATTTGCTCATTTAGGAGGGTACAGTACCACCACCTTTCGTCGCCTTTTTAAGAATATGTATGGGGAGCCGGTATACGAATGGATGCTGAGCAAAAAGCGAAAAGCCATATTAGATGATCTGCAAAGCACAAAACAAAAGATTGGCGAAATCAGTAGTCGCTACGGATTTGATACTCTGTCGCATTTTGCACATTTCTGCAAATCATCCTTTGGATATTCCCCACGTGAGCTTCGCTCACGAGCAGCCCAAGGAGAAATAATAGAAATAAAGTTGCAAAAAGAAGAGCGATAAAAGTAGTCAATGACAACATTCACATTCCTCCATTCAAACACAACACTCCCCCGCTTTAAGCGCTTCTTGTCCCAATCTCATTAAGGAATTATTTCTTTAATTGTTTGCTTAATCAAGGTATTTCCCGTACTTTTGCGTAATAATAAAGACAGGCATAATAAAATTATAGTTCTAATAATTAAATAATTTAAAATCGATCATTTATGTGGTTAAGTAATTCATCTGTAGGAAGGAAAGTGGTGATGAGCATTACAGGACTTGCCCTTATCCTATTTCTAACGTTTCACATGGCGATGAATCTTGTTGCAATCATCAGTGGAGATGCTTACAATGTGGTTTGTGAGTTCTTGGGAGCAAATTGGTATGCTTTAGTCGCTACAACAGGATTGGCTGCCCTATTCGTAATCCACATTGTTTATGCCTTTTGGCTAACAATACAGAATCGGAAAGCACGTGGAAGCGAACGCTATGCTGTAGTTGAGAAACCTAAATCTGTAGAATGGGCTTCACAAAACATGCTTGTTCTTGGTATTATCATTTTCGCCGGATTGGGACTACACTTTGCTAATTTCTGGTACAAAATGCAATTTAATGAACTTACGGGTGTACTTCCTTATGTTGACCCTCACGATGGTGCAGCCCTAATCAAAGAAACATTCAGTAATCCGGTATTGGTGGCTCTTTACCTCGTTTGGTTAGGAGCTCTTTGGTTTCATCTCACCCACGGGTTCTGGAGTTCATTACAAACAATAGGCTGGAACAACAAAATCTGGTTCGAACGCTGGAGGCTTATTTCCAACATCTATTCAACAGTTATTGTTGGCGGTTTCGCTCTGGTAGTTATCGTATTCTTCGTTAAGTCGTTGATGTGCGGAGCTTGTTAGTAATAGAAAATTGTAATTCATTAAATTGTTAAAGCATTATGACTAAGATAGATTCAAAGATTCCTGAAGGCCAATTGGCTGAGAAATGGAGTAACTATAAAGCTCATCAGAAACTTGTAAACCCCGCCAATAAACGCCGTCTCGACATCATCGTCGTAGGTACCGGCTTAGCGGGTGCCTCTGCTGCCGCTTCACTAGGTGAAATGGGATTCAAAGTATTTAACTTCTGCATCCAAGATTCTCCTCGCCGTGCTCACTCTATTGCAGCACAAGGTGGCATCAACGCTGCTAAGAATTATCAGAATGATGGTGACTCTGTATACCGTTTATTCTATGACACGATAAAAGGCGGTGACTACCGCGCACGTGAAGCCAATGTATACCGTTTGGCTGAAGTGTCCAATGCCATCATCGACCAATGTGTGGCACAAGGTGTTCCTTTTGCCCGCGACTACGGTGGCACGCTTGACAACCGCTCTTTCGGTGGTGCTCAAGTATCTCGTACATTCTACGCCAAAGGACAGACAGGGCAACAATTACTGCTAGGTGCCTACTCTGCACTCAGCCGCCAAGTACACAAAGGAAACGTAAAACTCTACACCCGCTACGAAATGCTCGACCTTGTTGTTATTGACGGTCGTGCTCGTGGTATTATTACCCGCAATCTGGTTACCGGAGAGATCGAGCGCTTTGCCGCCCATGCAGTAGTTATCGGCACAGGTGGTTATGGCAATGCATTCTTCCTTTCAACTAATGCAATGGGTTCTAACGCATCCGTAACTATTCAATGTTATAAGAAAGGTGCTTATTTCGCTAACCCTTGCTACGCACAGATTCACCCCACTTGTATCCCTGTTCACGGTGATAAGCAATCTAAATTAACTCTGATGTCTGAATCACTTCGTAACGATGGTCGCATTTGGGTTCCCAAAAAACTAGAAGATGCCAAAGCTATTCAAGCTGGAACGAAAAAAGCGACAGACGTACCGGATGAAGATCGTGACTTCTACTTGGAACGTCGTTACCCCGCATTTGGTAACCTTGTACCTCGCGACGTTGCATCTCGTGCAGCTAAAGAACGCTGTGATGCAGGCTTCGGCGTAAACAACACAGGTTTAGCTGTATTCCTGGATTTTAAATATGCTATTGATCGTTTGGGCGAAGATGTTGTTCGTGCTCGTTACGGTAACTTGTTCGATATGTACGAAGAGATCACTGACGAAAACCCTTATAAATCACCAATGATGATCTTCCCCGCTATCCACTACACAATGGGTGGCATCTGGGTTGACTACGAATTGATGACTTCCGTTCCCGGTCTATTTGCTATTGGCGAATGTAATTTCTCCGATCACGGTGCCAACCGTTTAGGTGCCTCTGCTTTGATGCAGGGTTTGGCCGACGGTTATTTCGTATTGCCTTACACTATTCAAAATTACCTTGCAGACCAAATCCAAGTTCCTCGCTTCTCTACTGATCTACCTGAGTTTGTAGAAACAGAGAAAGCTGTTACCGAGAAGATCAACAAGATCAAGGCAGTTAATGGCAAACATTCAGTTGACTCTATTCATAAGAAACTAGGTCACATCATGTGGGACTTTGTAGGCATGGCTCGCACAAAAGAGTCTTTGCAAAAAGCAATTGATGGCATTAAAGAAGTGAAGAAAGACTTCTGGGCAAATGTACGCATTCCGGGAGATGTAAACGAACTGAACGTAGAACTGGAAAAAGCACTTCGCTTAGCAGACTTCATTGAAGTAGGTATGTTGATGGCTGTTGACGGGCTGAATCGTGAGGAATCTTGCGGTGGTCACTTCCGCGAAGAATATCAAACTCCGGAAGGCGAAGCTCTCCGTGATGATGCAAACTTCTCTTATGTAGCTTGCTGGAAATATAAAGGCGAAGATTCTGAACCGGAATTGATTAAGGAAGATTTGAATTATCAGTTTGTGAAGGTACAAACCCGTAACTATAAAGCATAATAGACAATGGAAAAAAATATATCATTCACGCTTAAAGTATGGCGCCAAAAAGGCCCTAAAGCAAAAGGTGCCTTTGAAACATACCCAATGAAAGACATTTCCGGAGATACTTCATTTCTTGAAATGCTCGACATCCTGAACGAAGATCTTATCAACGAAGGGAAAGAACCAATTGTATTCGATCATGACTGCCGCGAGGGTATCTGCGGCATGTGCTCTCTCTACATCAATGGACATCCTCACGGACCGGCAACAGGTGCAACTACTTGCCAAATGTATATGCGTCGTTTCAATGATGGTGACACGATCACTGTAGAACCTTGGCGTTCTGCCGGCTTCCCGGTCATCCGCGACCTGATGGTAGATCGTACTGCTTTTGATAAGATCATACAGGCAGGTGGATACGTTAACATCAATACCGGTGCTCCTCAAGATGCCAACGCTATCCTTATTTCGAAAGAAATTGCCGACGAAGCAATGGATTCAGCTTCATGTATTGGCTGCGGTGCTTGTGTCGCTGCTTGCAAGAACGGATCTGCCATGCTGTTTGTCTCTGCCAAAGTAAGCCAACTATCACTTCTTCCACAAGGAAAGATAGAAGCTGCACGTCGTGCTAGAGCAATGGTTTCAAAAATGGACGAATTGGGCTTTGGTAACTGCACCAACACACGTGCTTGTGAGGCTGAGTGTCCAAAGAATATTTCAATCAGCAACATTGCTCGTTTGAATCGTGACTTTATCGTTGCTAAGTTGAAAGACTAAAAACTGATTTAAACACATTCATAGAAAAATCCTCTACCGGAAACGGCAGAGGATTCTTTATTTATTCTTCATCTAACGAGTAAACAAATTCAAGAAACTCAGATATGACTATATGAAAGTATTATTAACGATAATAAGTCAAAAAGACATGTCGTGTACGAAAACACTAAAATTTCGTGAAATAAGATTAAAAGAGTAGAGAACAAGATGCGATTATTTGGAGGGATGGTCAAGAGCCCTTATATTTGCAGTGTGTTTTTCATAGTATTAGATTTAAGGTTAACAAAGGTTGGAGTCAGGCGTGACTCCTTTTTTTTTGTCCCTTACCCAAGTAGTTGATACATACCTCCTGCCAACACGCGCACAACGCCTTTCATTTCAAGTTCAAACAAAAGAGTATTTATCTTGTGCACCGGAATATTAGTAGCTACCACCAAAGTATTTATTTGCTGATCTCCCTTCTCTAAGATAGAGACAATTGCTTGCTCTTCATCACTCAGATCAGGAAAAAGAACTCGTTGAACACCTTCGCTCTTCTTTGATTGCGACTCTGCGTCCCAACACATCGCACGCACAAAATCTTCAGCCGACTGAATGAGCGTTGCTTTATTATCTCGAATTAACTGATTGCACCCTTTCGAATACTCATCGTTCACCCGGCCGGGAAAAGCAAAACAATCCCGGTGATAACTTTCCGCAATATCCGCAGTAATAAGTGATCCACCTTTTGCCGCAGATTCCACCACAATAGTAGCATCAGAAATACCTGCCACAATACGGTTGCGACTCACAAAATTATGCTTATCAGGATTCGTTTCCGTGAGAAACTCCGTAAGTAATCCACCATTGGCTAACATATCAACCGCTGTTTTTCTGTGCACGGAAGGGTAAATACGGTCGAGCCCATGAGCTAATACACCGACAGTAGGTAGATTATTGGCCAAGGCCACCCGATGTGCGTGAATGTCGATGCCATAAGCCAAACCGCTCACAACAAGTACATCCGGCACTAATTCTCTCAATTCATTGAGGAAACGAAGGCAAATCTGCTTCCCATAATCAGTAGCATTTCGGGTACCTACCATGTTTATCGTCCGCAAAGAATTGAGTTCCGCACTTCCCCTATAAAAAAGAACAATGGGAGCATCATCGCACTCGCGCATACGAACGGGATATGCTTCCTCATTAATCGTTAGGCACTGAATATGATTCTTAACTACGAATTCATATTCTTTCTCCGCACGTTGCAAGGCCTCCGGACAATCCAAGGCTTCAACAACACGCATGGTAGCCCCTTTCATTAATTGTGGTAGTTCCGCCCGTCGTTTAAAAACACTAACGGCGTCTCCTACAGCATTGATAAGGTTTCGGCCCCATATCGGACCAATACCCGGTACTTGCGTCAGTGCTATGCTATAAATATATTCATCATCACTCATTGCGCCAGATATGAAGTAAAGACACGATCGAAAAGTTCGCTCTGAGTAAGACGCCCGTTGACCAGGCATACCGTTTCTACCGCGGCCTTAACCACCACCTTACTATCGCTCTTCCGAAAAATATCCTGGTAGAATACATACTTAATACCCTCCTTTTTGAGGTAGAGTTTGGAGATAAACTCGTCTCTACTCTTTAGTGGCGTTTTAAATGAAATGTTGATACGCGCCACCACCGGGTCAACTCCTTGCTCGTGCAAACCGGCAAAGCTTACACCTATTGAAGCAAGAAATTCATGACGCGTATGCTCCAGATAATGCTGATAATTAGCATTATTGACTATCCCCTGCAAGTCGCATTCATAATCACGCACTTTCAGGGTTAATTCATAAATGTATTTATCCATGATATATGAGATCTATTATAATGTATTCCTTTTCTTTTTGGCAGCTTTCAGTTCCTCAGTAGAAACCAGTTTGAATAACTTATCGCTGGGACGAATCTTATCGGCAAGCTTGAATGAAAAATGTTCGCCCTGTTTTACTACGTCCACAGGTTTCAAATCGACACGGGCTTCCTCCAGCGTAGTAAACACAGCACCGGTAGTAGGACCGGTTATCAGCAACTTATCACCTACCTTCACATCGGTAGCTTCCACAAGAAACTCCGCCACGCCAATATTACTGAAATAACGGATTCCTTTGCCCACGTACACTTTCTTTTCGGTAGCTTCCGAACCGTAATTCTTACTCCACTCGCCCAAGCGCTGTCCCATGTAATATCCATCCCAGAAACCACGGTTAAAGACAGTCTTCAGTCGCTCGTCCCATGCGGCAATCTTCTCATCAGTGAAGGTATCATCCAAACAAGCCGCAACAGCCTCTTTGTAGCATTTCACCACCGTACGCACATATTCCGGCCCGCGAGCACGTCCTTCTATTTTAAACACCCGCACTCCTGCATCCATCATCTTGTTCATGAAATGAATGGTTTTTAAATCTTTGGGCGACATGATGTACTGATTGTCAACGTCCAACTCCACACCCGTGTCCTTATCACGCACGGTGTATGCACGTCGGCATGCCTGTGTGCAGGCACCTCGATTCGCTGAACTGTTCATCTCGTGCAGAGATAGATAACATTTACCCGACACCGCCATACAAAGCGCCCCGTGGCAAAACATCTCAATACGAATCAGTTCGCCATTGGGCCCACAAATATTCTCTTCTTTTATCTGTTGATAGATTTCCGCCACCTGATCGAGACTAAGCTCACGAGCAAGAACTACCACGTCAGCGAAGAGTGCATAGAACTTTAAAGCCTCCACATTTGAAATGTTCAACTGAGTAGAGAGATGCACCTCCTGTCCTATCGTACGGGCATAGTTCATCACAGCCACATCTGCAGCAATCACAGCCGAAATGCCGGCTTCTTTAGCCGCATCAACAATGGTACGCATCAGCGTCAAGTCGTTATCATAAATAATTGTGTTGACAGTGAGATAACTCTTCATACCATGTTCATCGCATGTTTTGGCTATCTCACGCAAGTCTTCTACGGTAAACGTATTCGATGAGCGCGAACGCATATTCAGATTTTCAATACCAAAGTAGATTGAGTCTGCTCCTGCCTGAATAGCAGCGGCAAGAGACTCCCGCGAACCGACAGGAGCCATTATTTCGAAGTCTTTTATCATTTTGAATAATTAATTAAATACCGGTTCTGAAGTTTTTAACACCTACCGCTACCTCCCTGGATAAAGGGCAAAGCAGCATCTGCTGCTCAAAACTTAGAACTTAACTGCGCAAAGGTAGGCTTTTTTCCGTATTTTTGTAACCTAAACAACTGTAGATTATGAAAATAGGAAACATAGAATTAGGCAATCAACCTGTATTTCTCGCACCAATGGAGGACGTGACCGACCCGGCCTTCCGCTTAATGTGCAAGAAATTCGGTGCCGACATGGTATATACCGAGTTTATCTCGAGCGATGCGCTGATACGTTACGTGAACAAAACAACCGAAAAACTCACCATTTGTGACGAAGAACGCCCCGTTGCCATTCAGATATATGGGAGGGAAACCGACGCAATGGTAGACGCTGCCCGCATAGTGGAAGAAGCCAATCCAAACATTCTCGACATCAATTTTGGCTGTCCGGTAAAGAAGGTAGCAGGTAAAGGAGCCGGTTCAGGTATGTTGCAGAACGTGCCAAAGATGTTGGAAATAACACGTGCCGTTGTTGAAGCCGTAAAAATCCCCGTCACGGTTAAGACCCGCCTTGGCTGGGATGCAGATAATAAGATTATAGTAGAACTAGCCGAGCAACTACAAGACTGTGGCATTGCTGCGCTAAGCATCCACGGACGCACTCGTGCCCAGATGTATACAGGCGAAGCGGACTGGAATCTGATAGGTGAGGTGAAAAACAATCCCCGCATGCACATTCCCATCATTGGCAATGGCGATGTAACATCCCCCCAACGTGTAAAGGAGTGTTTCGACCGCTACGGAGTAGATGCCGTAATGATAGGTCGTGGAAGCATCGGTCGCCCATGGATATTTAAAGAGGTGAAACACTACCTAGAGACAGGCGAAGAGCTCCCAGCCCTCTCCTTTGAGTGGAAGATGCAAGTGCTCCGCGAAGAAGTATTGAGCAGTGTTGCTCGCTTGGACGAGCGACGAGGCATCGTTCATATCCGTCGCCATTTGGCTGCTACTCCTTTATTTAAAGGCATTCCCAATTTCCGCGAAACACGTATTGCGATGCTTCGCACCGAATCAGTAAAAGAACTATTTGAGATATTCGAAACCATAACTCCGCCGGAAACGGAATTAGGCAACGTGCTACCGCAATAAAAAACGGCTAAAAGACTTGCTAAAGGAAAATGAATAAGATGTACAATAATAAATATATGACAATAAAACGTAAGTTTATAAACGTTCATGACATAATTGAGAGATACAAAGCATTAATCACGTATATTATTCATTACAATATAGATATAAGCAGAGACAAATCGGCCTTTTGAGCAAAGTAACTTCGGACGATTGAACAAAGCTACCAAGAAACATTCCAGCTACTTTTGTTCCAACAAAATTAAAATTAATAAAAATGGAACAGAACAATTATCAAGGAGCGTTGCAGAGACCGATAGGCTCTGGATTTAACGCCACATCAACAGCCAGTGATGTAATCAAAGGCATTGATCTTACCGGGAAAATAGCAATCGTAACAGGTGGCAACACAGGCATCGGGTTGGAAACAACCAAAACGCTTGCGGCGGCAGGAGCGACAGTAATCGTTCCCGCAAGAGATATAGAAAAGGCAAAGAAGAACCTGCAAGATACAATCAATGTAGAATTGGAAACAATGGACTTAATGAATATTGATTCTATTGATGCGTTTGCAAGAAAATTCTTAGCATCAGGTAGACCACTTCATTTATTGGTCAACAATGCGGGTATTATGTGGGTTCCGCTACGTAGAGACAGTCGTGGTATTGAATCACAATTATCGACAAATTACTTAGCACAGTTTCAGCTTACGGCTAGACTATGGCCCGCGCTTAAAAAGGCCAATGGTGCAAGAGTTATTAATGTATCCTCGCAAGGGCATCAGTTCGCACCATTCGATTTTGACGACCCCAACTTTAGGAATAGGGAATATGCAACTTTACAAGGTTACGGGCAATCAAAAACTGCGGTCAATTTGTTTTCACTTGAATTAGACAATCGAGGCAAAACATTCAATGTAAGAACGTATGCTGTACATCCGGGCTCTATAGGGGGAACGGAATTAGGAAGAGAGGCTCCTTTGGAGTTATTTCAACAAATGGGATTTTGCGATGCAGAAGGCAATATGTTGCCAGAAATAGCTATGTCATTGAAAACAATCCCACAAGGTGCAGCTACCACAGTTTGGTGTGCCACCAGCCGTATGCTTAATACTATCGGAGGCGTATATTGTGAAGATGGAGATATTGCAGAATTAGTTACGGGATCATCCATATCCAATGGTGTAAAAATGTATTCTTTAGACGAAGCCAATGCCAAACGACTGTGGAAATTGAGCGAAGAATTAACCGGTATATTGTTTGATATTTATTAATTGTATAGAACGTATGAAAATCGACATGGAATATAAAGCAAAATATATAACAGACGACATTAAACTTTCCTGTTTCGAGGACAAGTTTTTCAAATCGGATATCATATTCGACCACCACATGTTGATTTGGTTTATTTCTGGAGAAACCAAAATCGTACAAGCTGATACTACTTACCTTTTTAAGAAAGGTGATATTTTTTTGATTCCGAGAAATCAATTGGCTACGATTATTAATTATCCAAAAGACGGTCAGCCGCACAAAACGGTGGTGATGCACTTGTCCACAGCGAGGCTAAGAGATTTTTACGCAAATTTGGATGTAAAGCCGAAAGCTTTGTCGTCGCAAAAAATCCTTTGCTACAACAATCATCCTTTATTGGAAAGTTGTATTTCTTCATTGATTCCATACTTTGAGATGAAGAATCTTCCCGAAAATATTGCTTCGCTGAAGATAACAGAAGCAATAAGTATTCTTAGGGCTATTGATAAAGGAGTAGATGATGTTTTGTCAAACTTTGAAGAACCCGGTAAAATTGATTTAGTCAGCTATATGGAGAAAAACTTTATGTTCAACTTACCTTTGGAAAAATTCAGCTATTTGACGGGCCGTAGCCTTACAACTTTCAAACGAGATTTTGGTAAAGCGTTCGACACCACGCCACAAAGGTGGCTCACAAAAAAGCGGTTGGAATTGGCTCACTACCAGTTTATTGAAAAGAAAAAGAAACCAATCGATGTTTGTTACGAAGTGGGATTTGAAAATCTATCACATTTTTCATATGCATTTAAAAAGCAGTTTGGCTACACTCCAACAGAATTAACGGGGCGGCAGAATACCAACCGCTAACATGCAACACAGAGCATTCGCTCATAGAGCAATTATGAACAAATATACACATACATAATAAAGCATCAGAACTACATTCTAAATTACGCTCAATACCCGATCTACAGGGGCAATTAGCATTACAATACAATGAACAAAAAGAAGTTTCATCTATACAAACAGCCAACATATAAATAAATTATCTATCTTTGTGGAATAATTAAGTACACGAACGTTTCTAAAGAAGCAGTCAATGATCACTAGTGAAACCATAAATTTAGAATCACTCTATAGGCTTTTGTTTGAAGAAGAAAAATTAATACTTTCCGACGAAAGTATGCAGAAAGTTGAAAAGAGTTTCAACTTCTTACAATCTTTTGTAAGCGACAAGATTATCTATGGCATAAACACGGGATTTGGGCCAATGGCGCAATACCGAATTGAAGACAAACATCTGACAGAATTGCAATACAATATTATAAGAAGCCATTCTACCGGAGCCGGGAAACCATTGCCTGAACTTTACGTAAAAGCATCCATGATTGCCAGACTCTATACTTTTCTTCAAGGAAAATCGGGAGTACACAAAGAATTAGTCTTACTTCTCACAGAATTTATCAACCACGATATTTGCCCACTCGTTCCCGAACATGGAAGTGTAGGAGCCAGCGGTGATTTGGTTCAACTAGCTCACATCGCACTAACTCTTATCGGTGAAGGGGAGGTGATATACCAGGGAGAAAGACGTGAAACTGCCGCTGTGCTAAAAGAGAACAACCTAAAACCATTCTCTATGCACATCCGTGAAGGTTTGTCCGTAACCAATGGCACCTCAGTAATGACCGGCATTGGAATCGTTAATCTTATCTATGCACAGAAGCTACTTCATTGGTCCATTGCCGCTTCCGTTATGATGAATGAGATTGCCTCTTCGTATGACGACTTTATGTCTCAACCGTTGAATGATGCCAAACATCACAAAGGACAACAAGAGATAGCCAAAGCAATGAGAGAATGGGCCTCAGGTAGCAATTGTATGCGACAAAGAGAGGATGAATTATATAATCAGGAGCCTCATCAAGAGAAAATATTTAAACACAAGGTGCAACCTTACTATTCACTTCGCTGCACTCCGCAGATACTTGGTCCGATATACGATGAACTTAGTTCTGCTGAGAGCGTGCTAATGAACGAAATAAATTCAGCTTGCGATAATCCTATCGTCGATCCGGAAACGCAAAACATCTACCATGGAGGAAATTTCCATGGAGATTACGTCTCCTTTGAGATGGATAAACTAAAAATAGCAATCACCAAACTAACGATGCTCAGCGAACGGCAGATTAACTACCTGTATCATGATCGCATCAACGGTATACTTCCTCCTTTTCTCAACATGGGAGTCCTAGGGTTAAACTACGGATTGCAAGCAGCACAATTCACTGCTACTTCAACGACTGCCGAGTGTCAGACACTTTCAAACCCAATGTATGTGCATAGCATCCCGAACAACAATGACAATCAAGACATTGTAAGTATGGGTACAAACTCGGCCTTACTAGCAAAAACAGTGATAGAGAACTCTTATCAGGTAATGGCCATTCTGTTTATGAGCATCGTACAAGCGGTAGATTGTCTCGAAATGAAACAGAACTTAAGTGAGCGCTCCAGAAAAGTATACGAGGAGATCCGTACGTTCTTCCCCGCATTCAAGGAAGATGCTGTGCTCTATCCTCAAATAGAGAAAACAATCAATTACTTAAAGAAATAATGAAATACGCACTAGTCACCGGAGGTAGTCGTGGCATCGGGCGAGCTATCTGTTGCAAGCTATCGAGCATGGGATATTATATCCTTATTAACTACCAGTCCAATGAGAACGAAGCAATGGCAACGTTAGAAAAGGTTCGTCAGCTGGGTTCAGATGGGGAACTTTTAAAATTTAACGTCGCAGATTCAGCAGAAGTTAAACAAGTGCTGGATCAGTGGAATGCCGGGCATTCGGGAGAATATATTGAAGTTCTAGTCAACAATGCAGGCATCAGAAAAGATAACCTCATGATATGGATGCCCGAGGGTGATTGGCACAATGTGGTGAATACCGGATTAGACGGATTCTTCTTCGTTACGCAATCATTACTAAAAAATATGCTCATCCGAAAATATGGACGGATCATTAATATAGTCTCCCTTTCGGGCATTAAAGGAATGCCGGGACAAGTGAACTATTCTGCCGCCAAAGGAGGAATCATTGCCGCCACCAAAGCCTTGTCACAAGAAGTTGCAAGAAAAAACGTCACCGTAAATGCTGTTGCACCGGGCTTCATTAGTACCGATATGACGCATGATCTTAATGAATCCGAGTTAAAGAAGGTAGTTCCTATGGGCCGTTTTGGAAAAGCAGAAGAAGTAGCCGACTTAGTTGGTTTCCTTGCTTCAGAGCAGGCAGCATACATCACGGGAGAAGTAATTTCTATTAACGGAGGGTTATAGACCTAACACGATATAATTCAAAAGAAAGAATGAGAAGAGTAGTTATAACAGGAATGGGGATCTATTCGTGCATCGGTAAGAATCTGGACGAGGCAAAAGACGCTCTATATAACGGCAAATCAGGTATCGGAATTGACCCGGTGCGTAAGGAAATGGGATATTTTTCTTCACTCACAGGTATACTGGAACGTCCTGATCTAAAAAAAATGCTAGACCGCAGAAAGCGACACTGCCTGCCCGAGCAGGGAGAGTATGCCTATATGGCTACTGTTGAAGCCTTCAAAAATGCAGGTATAGATGAAGCTTTTCTTGAAAAAAATGATGTCGGTATTCTATATGGTAATGATAGTAGCACGTCTCCCGTAATTAATGCAATAGACATTATCAGGGAGAAGAAAAATACAGCACTGGTGGGTTCCGCCTCTATCTTTCAGTCGATGAACTCTACCGTAACAATGAATCTTTCGGTCATCTTTAAATTGAGAGGAATTAACTTCACCATTGCGGGAGCCTGCGCCAGTGGTTCGCATGCCATCGGCATTGGATATTTACTCATCAAACTGGGTTATCAGGATTGTATCTTATGTGGAGGGGCACAAGAAGTAAACCCCTACGCCGTAGGTAGTTTTGATGGACTTAGCGCTTTCTCTACTCAGGAAGAAGATCCTCACAAAGCATCAAAGCCCTTTGATAAAAAACGAGACGGCTTAGTCCCCAGTGGAGGTGGAGCCAGCCTGGTTCTGGAGAGTTACGAATCAGCAATCAAGAGAGGAGCGCCTATTCTCGCAGAAGTAACAGGCTATGGCTTCTCTTCAAACGGAGATCATATATCCGTACCGAATGTTGACGGACCAAGAAAATCATTGCAAAACGCAATAAAAGATGCCGGTATCTCACTGGAAGAGATTAAATACATCAATGCACACGCCACTTCGACTCCTGTAGGCGATCTGAACGAAGCTAAAGCTATAAGCGAAGTCTTTAACGGATACAAACCCTATGTCACTTCGACCAAGTCAATGACAGGACACGAAATGTGGATGGCAGGAGCCAGCGAAGTAATTTACTCTACCCTGATGATGAATAACAACTTCATTGCCCCCAACCTCAATTTTGAAGAACCCGACGAAGCTTCCTCCCTTTTAAACATACCAGCACAAAGAGTGGATATAGAGTTTGACGCTTTTCTGTCTAATTCTTTTGGATTTGGAGGAACAAACTCAACATTGATTGTACGTAAATTCAAAGCATAAGAAACTGCATTTATAATTTTAATAGAATAAAAATATGACTAACGAAGAAATCATAGAGAAAATAAGAACAACATTGGCCGAAGAATTTGAGGTAGATATAGAACTCATTCAACCCGAAGCACTACTGATGCAAACATTAGAACTTGATAGTTTGGATTTGGTAGATATGGTTGTATTGGTAGAACAAAATTTCGGTTTCAACATAACAGGACAAGACTTTACCGAAATTAAAACATTTCAAGATTTCTACGATTTGGTTATTGTTCGCATGAAAGAAAAAGAAGCAAAATAATGTCAACTTGGAAAGGAAAGACCAGAGGAGGAGCATTCGGATACCTGTTTTTCATTTACTTGATCAGGTATCTGGGAATAAACACGGCCTATACTTTCCTTAGCCTCATCATTCTCTACTTTATACCTTTCGCCCCTAAAGCAACGGCGAATATATGGTTTTATGCTCGCCATATATTAAATTATAGCCGAACCCGAGCCATTAGGATGCTACTTTGCAACTATTATCGCCTGGGACAAATATTAATTGATAAAGTAGCGATAGGTAGCGGTTTGGTAGACAAATACCACTTCCAGTTTGAACATTATCCTGAATTTCTGAATGTTCTGAATAGCGATCAAGGAGTTATTATGATAGGTGCTCACGTGGGAAATTGGGAAATCGGAGCTCCCTTTTTCGATGAATATGGAAAGAAAATAAATATCGTGATGTACGATGCCGAACACCAGAAAATCAAAAAGATGCTGGAAGAAAGCTCCGCAACGAAAGATTATAAAGTGATTCCCGTTAATGAAGATAACCTGACCCATGTGTTTCAAATAACAGAAGCATTGCAGAAAAAAGAATATGTATGCTTTCAGGGTGATCGCTACCTAAATAAAGAAAAGCTTCTGACCTGTTCGTTCCTTGGTAAACAGGCTTCGTTCCCCATCGGTCCATTTCTATTAGCTTCACGCATGAATGTTCCGGTTGTCTTTTACTTTGCCATGAGAGAAAAGAAACGAACGTATCGATTTCATTTCGTTTTAGCAGAGAAAGTAATACGAAGCAAAGAGAAAAAAGCAGAGCAAGCTTTATTGGAACAGTATGTGAATGCATTAGAAGAAATCGTGAAACAATATCCGGAACAATGGTTTAACTATTATTCATTCTGGAAAGCGCCAAAAAACAATAAACAGGCCGAAAAGCAATCGTCAAACTAAAACACCTAACTGTGATGAATTTATCTCCATCTTTGCAAAACCGATATACAAAAGAGCAACTGACAGCCTTACAGGCACAGCGATTAGCACAAGAGATAGCCTTTGGGCCTATCGTTTTTCAAGTTTCTCGTCTGATGTTAAAGTTCGGAATATTCCGCCTTCTTTCGGAGAGGAGAGAAGGATTAACCTTAGATGAAATTAGTGCAGAGACAAAGTTATCTCGCTATGCCGCACAGGTATTACTCGAATCGTCGTTAACCATCGGAACCATTCTTATTCAAGGTGATCTTTACATCCTAGCCAAGGCAGGATGGTTTCTGTTGAATGATAAAATGGCGCAAGTAAACATTGACTTCAATCACGATGTGAATTATCTGGGTCTTTATAATTTGGAAGAGGCATTGGTAAACGGGCGGCCAGAAGGATTAAAAGTTTTTGGAGAATGGCCTACTATTTATGAAGGACTATCCAGCTTACCCGAAAACGTTCAGAAGAGTTGGTTCGGTTTTGATCATTACTATTCAGATTGTTCCTTCGAGCAAGCATTAACCATTGTATTCAACGACCAGCCTAAGAACTTGCTGGACGTTGGAGGAAATACAGGAAGATGGGCTATGAAATGCGTAGACTACAGCAAAGAGGTTGACGTTACAATCATGGACTTACCTCAACAATTGGAAATGATGAAACAACAAACAACAGGAAAACCGGGAGCCGACCGCATACACGGCCATGGTGCAAACTTACTCGATAAGTCTGTACCTTTCCCAAAAGGGTTTGATGTCATCTGGATGAGCCAGTTTCTCGATTGTTTTTCGGAAGAAGAAGTGATCAGCTTGTTAACACGCGCTGCTCAATCGATGCATAGAGATAGCAGTCTCTTCATTATGGAAACATTCTGGGATCGCCAGAAATTTGAGACAGCATCTTATTGCTTAGCCCAAATAAGTCTTTATTTTACAGCGATGGCAAACGGCAATAGCAAAATGTATCATTCCGATGATATGATACGCTGCATTCGGGAAGCGGGATTAGAAGTAAAGGAAACATTTGATGATTTAGGGTTGGGTCATAGCATCCTGCAATGCAAATTGAGATGAAGAGAGAAGCAATCGTTCAGCACGAAGGCATACTTCGGTTGATTCCGCAACGCCCTCCCATTGTAATGGTCGATAAGTTCTTTGGCATAGAGGAGGCTGACTCTTACACCGGACTGACTGTAGCTTCAGATAACCTTTTTTGTAAAGACGATGAACTTCAAGAATCGGGAATCATAGAACATATTGCACAATCGGCTGCCGTACGAATAGGCTATCTATATGCTCAAAAAGAAGAGCCCATCCCTTTGGGATATATCGGATCGGTAGATAAATTGCAAATCCATAGATTACCAAAAATAGGAGAAGAACTCTTTACTAAGATAACTGTCGTACAAGAAGTATTCGACATCACATTGGTTGCAGCACAAGTTACTTCAGAGAACCAAGTCATAGCCGAATGTAGAATGAAGATATTTTTAAGTAAGGAATAAAGAAATGAAGCGTAAATCAGATCGACACCAAGCAGCACTGACAGATCGTACCACAATAAAAGTTCGTTTCAGTGAAATAGATTCCATGCTAATTGTATGGCATGGCGAATACGTCCGCTATTTTGAAGACGGCAGGGAATCTTTTGGAAAACATTATGCGCTTGATTACATGAGCATCTATGAACAAGGTTATATGGTACCAATTGTCGACTTAACATGCCAGTTCAAACAACCTTTATCCTTTGGAGAGGAAGTTGTTATAGAAACACGCTATATTGCATGCGATGCTGCCAAGATTAAGTTCGAATACACTTTATACCGGGCCAGCGATGAGAGCGTAGTGGCAACAGGTAGTACCATTCAGGTCTTTCTAAATTTAAAGAAAGAATTGGAATTAGTGAACCCGTCATTTTATTTGGCATGGAAAAAGAGATGGAACATAATCTAGACATATACATCTCCGCAGATGCCATTATCAGCTCTTTAGGATTTAGTACTCAGGAAAATCTGGATGCCATCCGAAACTATCGGAGTGGCATTGCATTGCAAAAAGAGGGTTGCATAGCGGATCACTCTATATTAGCTGCCACCATTGATAAGGAGAGATTAGGCAAATATGCCCTACAATACAAAATAACAGAATATACTTGCCTTGAGCAACTGTTCATTTTATCCATCACTCAGGTGTTGGAGCAATCAGGTATAAATCTGCAAGAGAAAGATTGCGGATTGATTCTCTCCACAACGAAAGGAAACATCGATCTTTTAAGTCGACAAACCGACACAATAGACGAAAAGATCTACCTTTGGAACATGGCAGAAAGAATTTCTCAACATTTTCATGCAGCCAACCAGGCGCAGGTTATCTCTAATGCCTGCATATCAGGAGTATCAGCCTTAATTGTAGCCAAACGATTGATAGAAAGCGGAGTCTACAAGAAAGTGGTTGTGGCCGGAGGAGATATTCTTTCACATTTCATCACTAGTGGTTTTCTCTCGTTTAAGTCTGTCAGTGAAAAGAACTGTAGACCTTACGACGCCCATCGCGACGGATTAAACTTGGGTGAGGCCTGTGGAGCAGTATTGTTGACAACAGAAAAAACAGCCAATAGTGTTATTCTGTCGGGTGGTGCTATCAGCAACGACGCTAACCATATTTCCGGCCCTTCCCGAACCGGCGACGGATTGTCTATGGCCATTCAGCATGCAATGAACGAAGCCGGAATCGGACCCGAAGAGATAAGTTTCACCAACACACATGGAACAGCAACTCTCTACAATGATGAAATGGAGGCAAAAGCGATTCATCTAGCCCACCTCCAAGACTCTCCTATTAATAGTTTGAAGCCTTACTTTGGCCACACATTGGGAGCATCGGGAGTCATTGAAACCATTATCAGTTTGCATGAACTAAACGGTGAACTGTTATTTGGAACTTTAGGGTATGAAGAGTCAGGTGTTTCGATGCCTGTACTTGTAGATGCTACCCACCAAGCCTTAAAGATGAAAAGCTGCGTGAAGACTGCCTCCGGCTTTGGAGGATGCAATGCAGCCATTGTGCTAACCCTTCCCGGATATCAGAAAGTTCATCCCGAATCATCACCAATAAATATTCGCACTTCTGCCACTCTTTCTATTGAAAAAAGTCAGATAACCCTTAACGGAGAAGTGATTTTCAACTCCTCTCATGAAGATTTCGCTTCATTTATAAGAGAAGCCTACAAAAGCTTAGGCGAAAACAATATGAAATTCTATAAAATGGACGATCTTTGCAAACTGGGATATGTCGCTGCCGAACATCTATTGAAGGGTAGATGTCACAAACCGGAAGAAATGGGCGTCTTATTATCTAATGCAGCCTCATCGCTTCATACGGATATCAGGCACCAAACTATTATAGACGAAGCCGGTGACGACAATGCCAGTCCGGCTGTATTTGTATATACACTACCCAATGTAGTATTGGGTGAAATTTGTATCCGACATAAAATACAGGGAGAAAACACCTTCTTTATAGATCAGTATTTTCAGGCTGACAAAATAGAGAAATATGCATGTATAGCCATGGAGAAGCAGAAGCTAAAAGGCTGTATCATAGGATGGTGCGAACTAATAGGCAATCAATACAAAGCAGAATTTAAATTAATAGAAAAACAATAACCTAGACATGGAAGAATTAATAGAAAAACTCAAGAAAGAATTAATAGAAGAACTGAATCTCGAAGAAATCACCCCGGAAGAGATTGACAGTGAAGCGCCACTCTTTGGAAATGAAGGACTCGGGCTAGATTCTATTGATGCGTTGGAAATCATTCTGATATTAGAAAGAAGCTACGGAATAAAAATAGAGAATGTGAGTGAAGGTAAACAGATATTCTATTCGGTACGCACAATAGCGGATTACATTACAGCTTCACAGAAAAAATGAAAGTATACGTTACTGGGTTAGGAGTTGTTTCCGGCATTGGGTTAGGCATTGAAGAGAATATGGCTTCAATGAAAATGCAGAAACATGGCATGGACAAGATTACCCTCTTCTCCACCGAACTTGATGTACCTGTTTCAGAAGTGAAACAGAACAATTCAGAACTCAAAGAACGACTCTCTCTTCCCGCAAAAAAGTGTTATTCTCGCACGGCATTATTGGGAATGTTGGCTGCTAAAGAAGCTCTTCTTGATGCGCAAATCGATCCTGCATCTTCCCGTATCGGCTTCATCTCATCCACATCAGTCGGGGGAATGGATCTAAGCGAACATTTTTATTCTCAATTTAAGGATAATAATCATCGAGGCAGATTGAGAGAGATCATCTCTCATGATTGCGGAGATAGCACCGAGCAAATAGCAGAATATTTAGGTCTTAAAGGCTTTGTTACAACGATCAGTACGGCTTGCTCTTCAGCAGCCAACGCCATCATGCTAGGAGCTCGTTTAATAAAAAGCGGATACCTTGATACTGTCATAGCAGGAGGAACGGATGCTTTATGCAAGTTCACCCTCAACGGCTTTAATTCTCTGATGATTCTTGATAAGGTTCATTGTCGTCCGTTTGATGACTCACGTGCAGGACTTAATTTGGGAGAAGGAGCCGGATACTTGGTTCTGCAATCAGAAAAAGACTGCCACAAGAAACCGTACTGCGAGCTAAGTGGATACGCCAACGCTAACGAAGCCTATCACCAGACGGGTAGCTCTCCCGAAGGAGACGGACCCTTTTTATCCATGAGCCAAGCACTCGTTTCTAGTCAGCTTCTTCCAAAAGACATTGACTATATTAATGTACATGGCACCGGTACCCCAAGCAATGATTTCTCGGAGAGTAAGGCTATAAAGCGCATTTTTGGAAATCAAATCCCTCCATTCAGCTCTGTGAAAGCTTTTATAGGTCACGCACTTGGAGCATCCGAAGGCATTGAGGCGGTATACTCTGCCCTTTCTGTATCCAGAGGCATTATCTATCCCAATCTGAATTTTCAAAAACCGATCGAAGGAATCGGGCTTTCGCCCGAGACAACATTCAAAGAAGGATTGCCTATAAAACATGTACTATCAAATTCCTTTGGATTTGGTGGCAATAACTCCTCTTTATTGTTTTCAACGACTCAAAAGATATGATGCAACCTGTTTACATAAATAATGTTGCTTCTATACACCCTGAAAGTAACGACTGCAACCAGCCCTATCTGATTGCATCTGAACCTGATTATAAAACAATCATAACTGATGCTACACTAAGAAGGCGCATGAGCCGCATTGTAAAAATGGGGGTTGCCTGTGGTCTGGAGTGTATCGCACAAACTGCTCCCGAAGATATCCATGCAATTATCACCTCCACCGGCTTGGGTTGTCTGGCTGATACGGAGAAATTCATGAACGCCATCATTGATAATAAGGAACGAATGCTGAATCCCACAGCCTTCATTCAATCTACTTTCAATACCATTGGAGCACAAATAGCATTGATCCGTCAAGTTCATGCCTATAATGTGACTTACGTACATCGAGGATTGAGCTTTGAAAGCGCATTGCTCGATGGCATACTAAAAATAGGCGAAGGTAATAGTAATGTATTGGTCGGTGCTATTGACGAAATTACTCCTGTGGCCTATACCATACAGAAGCGGTTAGGGCTATTAAAGGGGACTCAAGCCGGCGAAGGAGCTCAGTTCTTCCTACTCAGCAGTGAGAAGAACGGTAAGACACTTGGGGAGGTGAAAGGGCTGGAAACCTTTGTCCGTCCAGATTCTATAGAAGAAATCAAAGATAAGATTCTTGATTTTATTGAGAGAAACAATCTGACGAACCATGACATTGATTGGTTCATTTCCGGGAAAAACGGAAATCGCCAGCAGGATGCTATCTATGCATATCTCGAAAACAGTCTTTTTTCCGAAGCAGAACACAGCACTTTCAAAGATCAGTGCGGAGAATATCACACAGCTTCCTCTTATGCCCTATGGAAAGTAATCAAAACGTTCGGTGAAGAAACAAACTCAGCTAGATATGCTTTGATTTATAATCATTATCAAACAATCAACCATTCACTGATTTTAATTCGTAGGATATGATGATTACGGCCGTTATTATTAGTGCATTACTATTCCTCATTTATGCCTCTTACAACATTAACTCGAATGTCTATATGAGAGTTTTCTGTAAAAAGCATACAAGGAAGAAAGTAGTAGCTATAACATTTGATGACGGACCGGCCGGTTTGGAAACAGCTCGTGTTTTAGCCGTACTCAAAGAATATAATGTAGCAGCTTGTTTTTTCTGTATCGGAAACAAAATAGAGGGCAATGAAGCGTTACTACAGCAGATGGTTAGCGAAGGACACTTATTGGGCAACCATTCATACACTCATTCTACCCTATTCCCTCTTTACAGCCTACATAAAATGAAAGAAGATCTTTTGGACTGCCAACGGGAGATTGAAAGAGCAAGTTTACAGAAGACAAACCTGTTTCGGCCTCCATTTGGTGTAACTAACCCAACGATTGCAAAAGCAATCAAACAATTGGGGTATATTTCAATCGGTTGGAATATTCGCACACTAGACACTCTGCAACATTCACCGGAGAAAATAGTGAGGCACGTTCAAAGAAAATTATGCCCTGGGTCCATCATACTGTTGCATGACAGAATGCCCCAAAGCGACCTATTATTAAAACAAATAATCGAACTGATCATTAAGGAAGGATATTCCATCGTTCGCTTAGACAACTTGATATAAAAATGGAAAAGATGAAAAGACTATTTACACAACTATTGCTAACCTTTGTAGCTGTGAGCTCTTTGCAAGCTCAACAGATGAAAAAGATAAATCAAATGCAAGAATTTGATAAGCGCTTATCCCAAGAGACGCAGACGTTGCAATCAATTGAGAGTGATTTCTCTCAAACCAAATATTTAGACGTGCTTGATGAAAAGGTAAAATCCCAAGGAAAATTTTATTATAAAAAGAGCAATAAAATCCGCATGGAATATACCAGCCCTATAAATTATCTGATTGTCATTAACGGAAGCAAATTGAAAATTGTATCAGATGGGAAGAAGAACATCATGAACGTGAATTCCAATAAGATGATGAACGAAGTACAAAATATGCTCACTGCCTGTACTGTAGGCGACCTATCCAAAATGTCGGCCAATTATCGATTAGAATATTTTGAAGACGCAAAGTCTTATTTGGTTAAGATAAAGCCAATCAGCAAAACCCTACAAGCATACATCACAAGTATACAGATTTACCTCGACAAAAAGGACATGTCTGTTTACAAGATGATTTTATCAGAAACAGCAACAAATTATACTGAATACGAATTCTATAATAAGAAATTTAATTCATTGAAGAATGAAGCAATATTTGCAATTCATTAGTATACTGCTGATCATCATACTAAACCTTTCTTGTTCGCACAAAATAAGCGAAGGAGGTATCTCTTTGCCACCCATTGTAGCGGTTGATAGTCTATCACAAAAATATAACATCCAGATAGATTTTATGAAACATCATTTTAGCGGACTACTAATAGTACGCAAGATGGACGACCATGAAATAAGAATATTATCTTCTAGCTACTTCGGAATGAGTCTTTTCGATTTCTCATTTCTGAATGATAAATTTATTATCAATAGCTGCTTAGAGCCATTAAGAAAAAAGAAAATACTGAATCTGCTAGAAATGGATTTCAAAAACGTATTTCTAACAGGAAAAAACAGCAAAAGGAAAGAGAAAAGTGCTATCTTTGAAAAAAGAACAAGCGATAAGGGCTTTGGGAAATCTGTTTTTTATAGCTCTGATTTCTCAGGAGAGGTCCCTAATCGCATAAAAATAAGACATCCATGGATGCGGCTAACGATTCAATTGGATAAATTAAACGAAAACAATCCATAATTATGCTTCTTGAAAGTTTTTATAAAATTAAGCATATAGCTACTACCGACCATATAACTTGGTGTGTCTTGGCAGAGTTGAATCCCAGCCACAAACTCTATCAGGGGCATTTCCCCCAGCACCCCATCGTGCCGGGAGTCTGTATCTTGCAATTAATAAAAGAATGTACAGAGACAATACAAAACACCACCTTGTTGTATACGCAAATAACATCCTGCAAATTCCTTTCAACTATCAACCCGACCGAAAATCAAAGTCTGGAATTTACTCTAACTATCAAAAGCACAGAAAATGGACAAACGGATTTGCAGGCAGAAGGAAAAGCGGCGAACAACTGTTTTATCAAACTAAAGGCCTTAGCGATAAATAAATAAGATGGAAAGAGAAGGATCTGATTTCTGGCACGAAAGATTAAAGCAACTTGAGGTTGTTGTCATCATTCCTACTTATAATAATGGGAAAACTCTGGCAACAGTTATAGAAAATGTTCGTTTCTATTCGGAATCTGTTATTATCGTGAATGATGGATCAACGGACGATACAGCCACAATTCTAGATAGCTTTCAGAAGATACAGGTTATAACACATGTTACAAACAAAGGAAAGGGAACAGCATTAAAAAACGGGTTGTCTCATGCTCAGAAAGCAGGATTCAGATATGCAATAACGATTGATTCAGACGGGCAACACTTTGCTTCCGACATTCCAATATTTATTAAGTCTATTGAAAACGAGCCGGATATTCTGCTCGTCGGAGCGCGTAATCTCTCTTCGGACAATATGCCGGGGAAAAATACATTTGCCAATAAATTCTCTAATTTTTGGTTTACCTTGGAAACAGGATTAAAGTTAGAGGATACTCAGTCCGGCTTTCGGCTGTATCCTCTGCATAAGATAGAGCTTAACCGATTTTACTACACAGCTAAATATGAGTTTGAACTAGAAGCCATCGTTTTCTCAACTTGGAACGGTGTAAGAGTTAAGAATATTCCGATTCATGTCTATTACCCTCCTCAAGCAGAAAGAGTATCACATTTTCGTCCTTTTAGAGACTTCACGCGTATCAGCATTTTAAATACCATATTAGTCTTGATCACTATCTTATGGATCTGGCCTCGTGATTTTTTCAGAAAGCTGACTCCAACTAATGGCAAGAAACTTCTTGATACACATCTCATCCATTCTAAAGAATCAAATCTAAAAATTACACTAGCAGTCATGCTTGGCATATTCATGGGAATATTTCCGGTATGGGGGTATCAGATGCTTATAACGCTATTTTTGGCACATATACTCAAATTAAACAAGGTAATCGCTATTGTCGCAGCCAACATTAGTCTGCCACCAATGATCCCATTCTTGTTATACGGAAGCTATTTTACAGGCTGTAAGGTACTGAATAGACCTACAGAATTAGAGTTTAGTAACATCTCACTTGAAAATGTAAAACAGGTATTGGAACAATATTTGATAGGAAGCATTATCTTTGCTGCTATTTGTAGCCTTGTTATAGGAATCATTACCTTTGGGCTACTCTCTACTTGCAGAAGAATAAAAACATTATGACCACATTTTTTATCCAAATATATGATTATTTCAATAGGCACAAAAGATTTTTTTACCTATCACTTTTTACTTGCGTTTCACTCATGGCTTTCTTTGCCTTTCAGGTGAAATTTGAAGAAAATGTAACTCGCTTCTTTCCCGAGACGAAAGGCTCTGAAAATGTTATAAAAGTATTCGACAACTTAAAAATTAAAGACAAGATCATCATAATGATTTCATCGGCAGACACCATTGAGCCTGCGGATTCTCATGCACTCATTGATGCTTCTGAAGAGATAAAACAAAATCTTATTACTAAAGCTGGCAGTACGCTGATCAAAGATGTTTTTTCTAAAGTTGACAGTAACCTCATAGGAGGCATCAGCAACTTTGTTTATGGTAACCTACCCCTCTTTCTTACAGATAAAGACTATCAGCATTTCGATTCTTTGCTAAGCCAAGAAGCTATCGAAAGTAGTATGAAAAGAAATTATTCCAATCTTCTTTCTCCTGCCGGGATCGCTTTGAAGAGCTATATAATGAAAGATCCGTTAGGACTTGGTAGTAACACACTAAAGCAGTTGCAGAACTTTCAACTGGAAACCAACTACGAAATAAATGAGGATCATATTTTTTCCAAAGATGGTTCTACGCTCCTCATGTTCATTACTCCGGTATATAATACCGGCAGCACGGGTAAAAACGATGCACTTATTCAATTATTGGAGAACGAGATTAAACAAAGCAAAGAGAAGCATGCTGATATTAATATTGATTATTTCGGCGGGCCATCTGTAGCAGTATATAATGCCAGACAAATTAAGGAAGACACAATCCTTACCTCTTCCATTGCCTTAGCGATCATTATTATTTTTATTTCATTGGTATTTAAGAGGAAACGGTCCATTCCATTGATTATAGCTCCCGTATTATTCGGCGGACTTTTCTCCTTATGCCTCATCTACTTCATCAAAGGCAATATCTCGGCTATCGCAGTAGGTGCCGGTTCGGCGGTAATGGGTATCGCTCTTAGTTACTCCATACACATGCTTGCACATCAAAACCACGTTTCGTCTGTGCAACAATTGATTAAAGAAATAGCGTACCCCTTAACCATCGGGAGTTTCACTACTATCGGGGCTTTTGCCGGACTATTATTTACCAGTTCGGAATTACTCCGTGATTTTGGGTTATGTGCATCTCTAACTTTGATTGGTACCACTCTGTTCTGCCTCATTTATCTTCCTCATTTCCTAAAAGGTCAAGTTGATATAAAACAAGGAATCGTTCTACGTTTCATCGAAAAGATGAATGCATATCCTTTTGAAAAAAACAAATGGCTGGTGGGAGGCCTCTGTGTCTTAACGCTCATCTGTTTGTTCACTTCGCAAAAAGTAGGTTTTGATACTAATATGATGAATCTCAACTATGAGCCTAAACATCTGAAAGAATCAGAAGCAAAATTAATGAAGCTCTTCAATAATAAAGAGAAAACCGTTCTTTTTGTAAGTGTAGGAAAGGATATGAACACTGCAACAAAGAATTATGCAAGCACTAATCAACAACTATCCCGACTACAAAAAGAAGGAAAAATTCAAGCCTTTGCCTCCGCCGAGCAATTCATGATTCCACAAGCGGAACAAAAAAGGCGTCTACAAAAATGGAACCATTACTGGACAGCTGAAAAGAAAGCATTCTTACGAGAACATGTTCAGGCAGAAGCAGAAAGATATCACTTCCGGGCAGGATCTTTCAATGATTTCTATCACTTGCTAGATCATCCCTTCCATGAATATAATTATCAAACACAAGAAGACAAAGCATCCCATAAGTTATTAGATGAATGGCAAAGTTCAGCCGATTCAACCTTTATGCTCATCACACAAGTTCGTATAAAGGAAACAGCCAAGGAGTCTGTATACCAAGGATTCGCAAACAACAATGGCGTCGTTATTTTCGATAAAGCTTACTTTGCCAACAAGTGGGTTTCGGCTATCCATGACAATTTTTATTTCATTTTATATCTATCTTCTTTTCTTATTTTCTTTGCTTTGTTGATTTCTTATGGGCGAATAGAACTTACCTTAATAAGTTTTCTGCCTATGCTTATAAGCTGGATTATCATCTTGGGATTGATGGGTATATTGGGTATAGAATTCAACATTATCAATATCATCCTTTCTACCTTCATCTTCGGCATTGGCGATGATTTCAGCATTTTCATTATGGATGGCCTGCAAAATCAATACCGAACAGGGAGAAAAGTGTTGAACTCACATAAAACAGCTATTTTCTTTTCTGCCTTCACCACTGTAATAGGTATGGGCACACTCGTCTTTGCACGTCATCCAGCCCTGCAATCAATCTCTCTAATCTCTATTTTAGGAATGATAACCGTTGTATTAGTGGCTTATACCATCCAGCCTATTATCTATAAATTCTTTATTTCTACGCCTGCTTCCAAAGGTTTACCTCCGTACACCTTATTGGGACTACTTAGAACGATAGCACTCTTTGCACTCTTTCTTACCGGATGCTTTTTCTTACGCCTTCTAATTTTAATCATGCACCTTGTACCAATACGCAAAGCACAGAAAAAACAGTTTATCTGCCAATTGATAAGGATTGCCTGCAGAGTAATATTGTATGCCGCTACATCTGTTCGGAAAGAAAAAATCAACCTATCGAATGAAACATTCAAAAAACCTGCAATATTGGTAGCCAACCACCAGTCATTCATAGACATCCTCGTTCTGTTGTCTCTCTCTTCTAAGATAGTAATGGTTACCAACCATTGGGTATGGCATTCTCCTTTTTTCGGGAAAATCATTCGCTATGTCGATTTTTACTATATAGGGCACGGGTATGAACAGTATGTAGAACATATGCGCGAGAAAGTAAGAGAAGGATACTCCATTGCTATCTTTCCTGAAGGCACACGCTCAAACAGCGGAAAGATTAGTCGTTTTCACAAAGGAGCTTTTTATTTGGCTGAGAAATTACAGATGGATATTATTCCTGTTATTCTTTATGGCAATGACAAAATCATAGCTAAAGCACAACCTTTCAATATCCGTAAAGGGATTATACTTATCAAAATATTACCACGTATTTCGTATAATGACCCTACGTTCGGAACATCTCACCAAGAACATGCTAAGCGCGTAGCTGTTTACATGAGAGAAGAATACGCACGTGTCTGCCACGAGAAAAATACACCTGACAATCCTGCTTTTTATGAAGCTTTGGTGCAAAATTACATCTATAAAGGTCCGGTTGAAGAATGGTACATGCGAATCAAGGTTAAGATGGAAAAGAACTATTCTCTATTCAATAGCCTAATTCCGATGAAAGGGCAAATCACCGACATCGGATGTGGCTTTGGACCACTTTGCTACATGCTATCACTCATCTCTGAAGAGAGAGAAATTCTTGGGATTGACTATGACGAAGATAAAATAGCGGTAGCACAACAGGGATGGCTCCGTAACGAGCACATTCGTTTTGAGCATGCCGATGCATTAAATTGCACTCTGCCGGAGAGCGATGTCTTCATTTTGAATGATATGCTGCATTATATAAGTTATGAGCATCAACGTAGTTTGTTAAAGAGATGTGCCGCATTACTTCGTCCTAAAGGCATAATGATAATAAGAGACGCTAATACTTCTAACAGTTCCAAACATCAGCTAACCCGGATCACTGAAGTATTGTCCACCCGAATCATCAAATTTAACCAAACTACAGCACAGTTAAGCTTTACTTCCGAAGCACAGATGCGTAACATTGCTAAAGAATGTGGTATGGAGATTGAAGCAATACAAAATGATAAATACACATCGAACACAATTTATATTTTCAGAAAACCAGAATAGCATATGACTAAATATGATATTATCATCATTGGCAGCGGACTCGGAGGACTGGAATGCGGAGCAATACTCAGCAAGGAAGGATATAACGTCTGTGTTCTCGAGAAAAATGCATTGTTTGGTGGATGCTTCCAAAGTTATCGAAGAAAGGGGCATCTGTTTGACACCGGTATCCACTACATTGGCAGTCTGGACGAAGGACAAATCATGAACCAATATTTTCGATATTTCGGGATCATGGATAAACTAAAGTTGCGGCGACTCGATGAATCTGCTTTCGACCAGATCTATTATAAAAATGGTATTTATAATTTTGCCATGGGAGATTCCCTCTTCACAGAAACATTAAGTGGATATTTTCCTCACGAAAAAGCTAATCTGCAACGCTATACCGAAAAACTGAGTGAAGTAGGCCGTCTGATTAGTGTTGATCATTTAAAAAAAGGCATCATCGCTGTAGAAGGAATGAAATACTTCAGCACATCTGCCACCGCTCTTATTTCAGAGATAACGCCTAATCGTGATTTACAAAACATTTTGTGTGGATCGTCATTGCTTTACGGTGGAATTAAAGACGTATCAACATTTTACCAGCATGCCATGATCAATCATTCGTATATCGAAAGCGCCTATCGCTTTGTTGACGGAAGTATGCAAGTCAGCTTGGAATTGATTAATGTGATACGAAGCAACGGTGGAACAGTATTAAACAATAAAGAAGTAACGCGTATTATCGTAGAAAACGAGAAAGTAAAAGGAGTGGAGATAAACAATGAAGAAATCATTGAAAGTAACTATGTAATTTCAAATATGCATCCGAAACGCACCTTGGAATTATTAGACAAAAATCGTTCGATTAAAAATGCGTATATATCGCGGATAAATTCGCTCAAGAATACTTATGGTGTCTTCACGCTTCATCTGGTGATGAAAAAAGAGAGTTACCCCTATATCAACAGTAATTTCTATTTGAATGAAAACGATAATGTGTGGTATAATAAAGAAAACGGTCCGGAAATTACTAACTGCATGATTTCGATGCAAGCATCATCGAAAAGTAAACAGTATGCAGAAGTTATTTCCATATTAACACCAATGTATATAGATGAATTATCAGCTTGGGAAAATACGACTTATGGACATCGGGGAGAAGAATATGCCCGATTCAAAGAAAATAAAGCACAAGAAATCTTGGAATTCACTCGAAAGCATGGAATCGATTTTGGACAGAACATTGAAACAATGTACACCACTACCCCACTGAGCTACAGAGATTATACCGCCAGCATTGATGGGTCAGCGTACGGGATTATTAAAAACTATAAATATCCTCAAATAGGCTTTGTCTCTACACGCACCAAACTTAATAACCTCTTTTTAACAGGACAAAACCTGAATGTGCACGGTGCATTAGGAGTCACTCTAACAGCCATTATTACTTGTTCTGAGTTTCTGGGACAAGAATACTTAGCAAAAAAGGTAGGAAATGCTTGAAACTATAAAGAAAATATTCAAATATATAGCCATTACATTCTTGGCATTCATTATTACTATATCCTTTTTCATTGGCTATTTGTACTATTCGGCCGATATGCTAACGCCGCACTATGTTCCAACATCTACTGAACAAGTGATTACAAAAGACAGCCTTCGAGAATATAGAGGTAACTTTCTACGGCATAGCAAAAGTGGATTATGGGAATTGAAAGTTCACGGTAACGCTTTTGAACGGGGAGAAGCTATTGGAAAATTATCTTCAGATTTGCTCTATTATCAAGAGAAAGTATTTGTAGATCAGATCAAAGAAATTATACCTTCTGATGGTTATCTCAAGTTTCTACGTTTTTTCATAGTCCTCTTTAACCGAAACTTAGGAAAAAACATCGAAGAAGAATTCCGTGACGAGATTTATGGGATCTCTCTATCTTGTACAGACGAGTTTGATTTTATCGGCACAGGATATGAACGACAGCTTAACTACCATTCTGCCCATGATTTAGGGCATGCGATGCAAGATTACATGCTTGTAGGATGTAGCTCTTTCGCTTCTTGGGGAGAAAACAGTGCAGATACTTCACTCATTATCGGTCGCAATTTCGATTTTTATGTTGGTGATAATTTTGCTCGTAACAAACAAGTTGCTTTCTATAATCCGGAAAAAGGGTATAAATTTGCCTCTGTTGGATGGCCCGGAATGATAGGTGTACTCTCTGGCATGAACGAAACAGGTTTAACAGTAACCATTAATGCTGCTAAATCTAATATGCCTACAGCATCGGCAACCCCTATTTCGATCTTAACAAGAGAAATTCTTCAGTATGCCTCAACGATAGACGAAGCATATACGATTGCAAAAAAAAGAAAAACATTTGTATCAGAATCTATTTTGATAGGTTCCGCAAAAGATGGCAGAGCGGCGATTATAGAGAAATCACCGGAAAAGATCGCTCTTTTCACCGGTAATGGACACCAACTAATCTGCACCAACCATTATCAATCAGAAACATTCAGCCACGATGAACGGAATTTGGAAAACATCCGTACATCAGACAGTCAATATCGTCTTAACCGCCTAGATGAATTGCTAAAAGAGAACAGCCCTGTTGATGCAAATAAGGCTGCTGCCATTTTACGTAACCGAAAAGGATTGCATGATACTGATTTAGGTTTGACTAATGAAATGGCCATGAACCAATTCATCTCACACCATTCCGTCATCTTCGAGCCGGGGAAAAGGTTAATGTGGGTCTCAACTTCTCCTTGGCAATGTGGAAAATATGTTGCATACGATCTAAAAAAAATATTTAGTGATAGTGTCGATTTCGAACATGAAATATGTACGCAAGAGCTAACCATCGCTGAAGATCCTTTCATTTACCAACCAGAATTCAAACAGCTATTAATTTATAAAAAGCTCGCTCCCCTTATCCGAAAAAAAATAGCACGAAAAGAAAAGATGGATGAGCATGTCTTGAAAACGTATGAATCATCCAATCCTACTTTTTATTATGTCCATGAGATTTTAGGAGATTATTACCTGGCGATACAGCAGAACTCTAAAGCTCTGATGCATTGGAGAAAAGCATTAACTATGCCAATACCCAAACTTGGTGAAAAAGAGCGCATTCAAGAGAAAATTAATAGAAATCAATAGATATGATGGATAAGAATCAGAAAATTCAGTTTAGCTCTCCGGCAGAGATAAAGCTGTATCAGGAAGGCAGACTTTCCGAAACAATGGCCTACCTGCAAGCACATTCAAAGTTCTATCAATCGATGTTCAGAAAGCATCATATTGATATAACTAAGATAAAGACTATTGAAGATTTGCAACAAATTCCAATTACAACAAAAACAGACCTTCAACTATACAATGATGATTTCATCTGTGTCAGCAAAGATGATATAATTGACTACGTCACCACCTCGGGCACGCTAGGTGATCCGGTTACGTTTGTTTTAACTTCCGAAGATCTTGATCGACTGGCTTACAATGAATATCTCTCATATAACACTGCCGGTTGTAGCAAACACGACATACTACAACTTATGACGACCATCGATCGGCGTTTCATGGCAGGCTTGGCTTACTACATGGGAGCCAGAGAGCTGGGAATGGGGATAGCCCGCGTAGGAAATGGAATTCCTGAATTGCAATGGGACACCATACATCGAATTCACCCCACCTGCGGAATGGTTGTTCCCTCTTTTCTCATTAAATTGATAGAATTCGCTGAGAAGAATGGCGTAGACTACAACGATTGCTCCTTGAATAAGTGTATTTGCATTGGTGAAGCCTTACGCAATCCTGACTTTACTCTAAATACTCTCGGCCGGAGAATACAAAATAAGTGGCAAGCACTAAAACTGTATTCAACGTATGCATCAACAGAAATGCAATCTTCTTTTACCGAATGCAACCAATTTCAAGGGGGGCACCTGCAACCGGAATTAATAATAGTAGAATTCTTAGACGATGATAACCAACCAGTGAAAGAAGGAGAAGCTGGAGAAGTTACCATTACCACTCTAGGAGTAAAAGGTATGCCTTTACTCCGCTTCAAAACAGGCGATATTTGTTACCATTATAGTGAACCATGCGCTTGCGGACGAAACACAATACGACTCAGTTCTGTGTTGGGGCGTAAGGGACAAATGATAAAGTATAAAGGCACAACTCTTTATCCACCTGCACTTTTTGACATTCTAGATAATATTCCCCACGTAAAAAATTACATTGTTGAAGTTTATACCAATGAAATTGGCACAGATGAAATTTTGGTGCGAATAGGTAGTGAAGATAAAAGTGATGTGTTTGCAAAAGAAATAAAAGACTTGTTCCGCTCCAAAGTACGAGTTGCCCCAGCCATCAATTTTGAACCTGCAGAATATATTTCTAAATTACAAATGCCTCCTATGAGTCGAAAAGCAATCAAATTCATTGATTTACGATAATTTATTTATAACTTTGTAATAGTCAAAAATTAAACATTAATTAAAAAATTAAGCAGTATGAAAAAACTATTTTTATTATTGTTCTTAACAAGCAATTTACTTTGTATGGGGCAGAACAAAGACCTTGTAAAAGAGGCTAAAGTTATTAAGTTCTTCGGCATTGATTATTCTCATGCAAAAGTGTATGGCGCCGCTGAAACACCTGAACAATTTAAGGTTGCCTTCAATAAAATCAACGCATTATTTATTATTGAAGCAAAAAAATATGATGTTGGAAAAAGAATCAAAAAAGAAATTAGCGAGATATCTCTTGATGCTGTCAATCTGTTAAATCCTAAAATTAACTCTAGTGAGCTAATGACTACAAACAAACAGTATGCGCTAGATGAGCAACAAATCAAGCAAGCAATTCAATCTCTTCCTATTAAAAAAGAAGAAGGCATCGGAATGATATTTGTAGCTGAGCTATTAAATAAAGCCGATGATAGAGCAACTTACCAAACTGTATTCTTCAATTTGGAATCTAAAGAGATTATCGACGTCCGCCCTGTTAACGGTAAAGCTCGTGGCTTTGGGCTCCGCAATTTCTGGGCTTATTCTATTTACAAATCACTCGACATGCTAAAATAATAGAGAGATTCCAGCAACACATTAACTTAAATATTAAAAGCCCTCTCAGGAAATTCTTGAGAGGGCTTTTAATATTTAAGCCATATAAACTGCACTTTATCTACTTAAACATAGGAACTGCAAACCACCTCTTATACATTTTAGTGACTAGTACATACAAGATAAAGGCCGAGAAGAAACCTGCAATAGCATCTATCAGGTAATGCGCTTGAATATAGACGGTAGCACAACAGAGCAAAAGATAAAATGGAATAAGAAAAGCAAATAGTCTCTTACTTCCACGCCATGCAAAAATCATCAACAAGGTAGAAATTCCCACGTGAGAACTGGGAAAAGCAGCCGTAGGGCGCTCACCTACTTGCTGTGAACCTTCTACCAAATCATAGAAAAAGCCATGAGCGTAGCCTGGGCCGGGAAGTAGTTCTACGTGATGATTAAAATAATCGCCTATGGCAGGGAAATCGGCTATAGCAACTTTGTCTGCACCAATAGCCGGAAAATAAAACTGAGGACCAGCTACAGGAAGAAAAATATAAATCAGGTAGTAAATAAAAAACGTAGTGACAAGTATGAAAGAGAACTTCTCAAACAGTTCAAACTTGAAAATGAAATAAAACATGGCCACAACTAAAATCATGGGGTAGTAAGAAAAGTATCCAAGATTAAATGGTTCACTGACCCACATTTGAGGAAGATAATAGCTGAATAACACTGCGGGCTGACAACTAAAAATCCATTGTTCGGCAGAGGCAAACAGATGATCGAGATTTGGAAAGAATCGGTTAAATTCAAACGTATCCGGATACCAATAAGAGAGCAAACTCATCTGAATAGCCATACGTACAAAAGCAGTAAACTTACACGGCGCCAATCGGTAGAGATACATTAACAAGAAAGTAGCGCCGGCTATTACCGCCCTATCTCGCAGCATTATCAACGGATGATCCATCCGTTGAAACATGAAAAGTATCAAAACTGAGGTTAACAAATTGTATATGAGCGTAACCTTCTCTACAGCAAACAACCCTTTGCGGGTGTCTACTCTTTTAAATAAGTTTAGAGCCATCCTTCTTTCTTGTACCAAGCAATTGTTTCTTTGACGCCCTTCTCCAAATCATATTGAGGTTTAAACCCTAATTCCTTGATGGCCGGAGTAATATCACATTGCCAGTTTCTTTGTTTCATTATTTTAAATTTGTCCGAATTCAGCGTACTGCTCTTGCCTGAGAAAGACGCCAAATTTTCAGCGAACAAAGATATAACTTTTAAAATAATTAACGGGCATTTTAGATGTATTACAAAAGAAACATCTAATTCTTTTTGTATCAAATCGGAAAAAGTACGGCTTTTATAGACCTTTCCATCAGATAAAAAGTAGACACGACGAGAAATTTCTTTCTCTATTCCCAAGAAAACAGCTTGCACAATATCTTTCACATAAATAAATGTCAAGTCTTGCCTTTTGAAACCCACTGAAAAGTCGAGATGCTTCTTTATCGATTTTGCCATTAGAAAGTAATCTTTCTCGCGCGGGCCATAAACACCTGTCGGCCGATAGATCACATAGGGAAATCCCTTCACGCTTTGAATGTAAAGTTCTGCTTTTAGCTTGCTAAGCCCATAAGCTGTATTTGGTTTCGCCGCATCTTCTTCCCGAATAGAAGAATAATCTCCCTCCCGAATGGGCCCAAAAACGCTCAAAGTACTAATGTGTATAAATTGACGAGGAACCATATCAAGTTCTACAAGCATGTCCACAAAAGATTTTGTTTGCAAATAGTTTACCTTCTCAAAATCCTCTTGATTTAAACATTTGGTTGCCCCAGCACAATGAACGATATAATCGAAGCCTCCATTATGAGTCTCTTTATAAGCAGAAAGTTGGTCCCGAAGTTTGTTAACGTGAGAAAAATCCAATTCGATGAAATTCAACTTTTGATATTGAAGATACTCTTTGCTACTGGAAGAACGAATACCGGGCCACACTGAAAACTGCTTTTTTAAAGCCTCTTCTATTATAAAACTTCCAATAAATCCGCTTGCTCCGGTCACTAAAATACTGCTCATAGTCAAACCTCTAAATTTCAGAATTAGCGACAAAGATAAAATATAAATCAGTTTCCTTTTCTATTTTGTGATTATTTTCAATGTAAAAGTAAGTTTTAGGTAATTTCAGAACCATCCAAAACAATTATTTGTTTACTTTGTATGATCTATGATTTTATTTAAAACAATATACACATGGCAAAAAGTAAAGAAAGAAAAGCCGGCAAACGAATGAAAAAAAATGATTTGGCTAATATGCTAATGAATTTCTTTCATTCCAAATCTACTGAAGTACTTAGTTTAAAATATATCTTTTCAGAACTACGCCTGACTACGCATCCCTTGAAAATGCTCTGTGTCGAGATACTCAATGAGTTGAAAGAGGGAGAATATATCGCCGAAGTTGACAAAAGTAAATTTCGTCTAAACGATCGTGGAACAGAGATGACAGGGACTTTTTTTCGCAAAAGTAATGGAAAAAACTCTTTCATTCCGGAAGAAGGTGGCGATCCTATTTTCATCGCTGAACGCAACTCGGCCCATGCCATGAATAAAGATAAGGTACGAATTGCATTCTATGCCAAACGAAAAAACCATGACGCTGAAGGTGAAGTAGTTGAAATATTACAACGAGCCAATGACACTTTTGTGGGAACACTTGAAGTGGCTAACTCCTATGCTTTTTTGGTAACTGAAAACCGCACACTAGCCAACGATATCTTTATCCCGAAAGAAAAACTTAAAGGTGGAAAAACAGGTGACAAGGCAATTGTGAAAGTGACCGAATGGCCTGATAAAGCGAAAAATCCTATCGGGCAAGTAATAGATATCTTAGGCAAAGCCGGCGACAACACCACTGAGATGCACGCCATCTTAGCCGAGTTCGGATTACCGTATGTTTATCCTTCGGCAGTAGAAAAAGCTGCAGACAATATTCCGGCAGAAATATCCAAAGAAGAAATAGCCCTTCGCGAAGACTTCCGTAAAGTGACAACCTTTACCATTGACCCGAAAGATGCCAAAGACTTTGACGACGCACTTTCCATCCGGAAGCTAAAAGACAACTTGTGGGAAGTAGGGGTGCATATTGCAGATGTATCTCACTATGTAAAAGAAGATAGTATCATTGATAAAGAGGCTCAAAAACGAGCCACCTCCGTTTATCTGGTAGACCGCACCATACCGATGCTTCCTGAGAGATTGTGCAATTTTATCTGCTCGCTCCGTCCTAACGAAGAAAAACTAGCTTACTCCGTTATTTTTGACATTACAGAGAAAGGAGAAGTTAAAGATTCAAGAATAGTCCATACCGTAATTGAATCGGATCGACGATTCACGTATGAAGAAGCTCAACAGATTATAGAAACCAAGCAGGGCGATTTTAGCGGCGAAGTATTGATGATGGATACTATCGCCAAAGCACTCCGCCAAAAACGCTTTTCAGCCGGCGCCATCAACTTTGACCGCTATGAAGTAAAGTTCGAAATTGACGAAAAAGGTAAACCATTGAGTGTATACTTCAAAGAATCGAAAGACTCTAACAAGCTCGTTGAAGAGTTTATGCTACTGGCAAATAGAACGGTAGCTGAAAAAATAGGCAGAGTGCCAAAAGGAAAAAAAGCGAAAGTACTACCGTATCGTATTCACGACTTACCCGACCCTGAAAAATTGGATAATTTGGCACAATTCATTGCCCGATTCGGTTATAAGATACGTACTTCCGGCACAAAAAGTGATGTCTCCAAATCCATTAATCACTTACTGGATGATATCCAAGGAAAGAAAGAAGAAAATCTTATCGAAACCGTATCTATCCGTGCCATGCAAAAAGCTCGCTACTCAACCCATAACATAGGACACTACGGATTGGCATTCGATTATTATACGCACTTTACCTCTCCTATCCGCCGTTACCCAGATATGATGGTGCACCGCCTTGCCACCAAATATATGGAAGGTGGAAGAAGCGCCTCTGAAACAAAATATGAAGAATTGTGTGATCACAGTTCCAGCATGGAACAGATTGCAGCTAATGCCGAACGTGCGTCGATTAAATACAAGCAAGTCGAATTCATGAGTGAACATGTAGGGCAAACCTATGATGGAGTGATTTCAGGAGTTACCGAGTGGGGACTTTATGTAGAGTTAAACGAGAACAAATGTGAAGGCATGGTTCCCGTTCGCGATTTGGGAGACGATTACTATGAATTTGATGAGAAGAACTATTGTCTCCGTGGACGCCGCAAGAACCGTATATATAGCTTAGGAGATGCAATAACAATCAAAGTTGCTCGTGCCAATTTGGAGAAAAAACAACTAGACTTTGCATTAATAGACTAAAAGCTACTTATGAAGACCATTATAATTGAAGATAAAGAGCGAGTGGAAGAAATTATCGCTCGCTGCGATATATGTTATGTCGGCATCACTGACTTGGAAGGAAACCCCTATGTCATCCCCATGAACTTTGGTTACCAAGATGGAGTAATCTATCTCCACTCAGGCCCTGCAGGTAGCTGTCTTGATATGCTTGCTCAAAACAACCGCGTTTGCATCACTTTCAGCATCGATCACGAATTAATTTTTCAACATCCTAAAGTGGCATGTAGCTATCGAATGAAAGCTAAAAGCGTTATCTGTCGGGGGCAAGTCAACTTCTTAGAAGATATTGAGGAAAAACGCCAGACTCTAGATATTATCATGCATCACTACATCGATAGAGAATTTATTTACTCCGATCCTGCTGTTAGAAACGTAAAAGTTTGGGAAATACCGATCGACAATGTTACAGCAAAAGAATATGCCGTTCCACATAATAAATAATATATTGATGCAAAAAGACTTCCTAACACGAGGAAGCCTTTTTCTTCATCAACAAAAAGAATAATAGAGGTACAAATTATCAATTATAGCGGATATTCTTCAAAAGCATAAAGAATAGTAGACAAGTAACGCTCACCTGTGTCAGGCAATAAAACAACGATGGTTTTTCCTTCATATTCAGGCAGTTGGGCCAACTGGACGGCTGCCCACACAGCCGCACCCGAAGAAATACCCACCAATAAACCTTCCTTAGCAGCCAATTCACGACTGGTGCGAATCGAATCATCATTCTTCACTAGTTGAATGAAATCAACGACTTCTGCATTATAAGTTTTAGGCACAAAACCAGCACCTATGCCCTGAATTTTATGAGGTCCGGGAGCTCCACCCGAAAGAACGGGAGAATCAGCAGGTTCCACTGCTACAATCTTCACCTTTGGGTTATGTTTTTTCAAAGCAGCACCTACACCACTCACTGTTCCGCCAGTACCTACCCCAGCCACAAATACGTCCACTACCCCGTCTGTGTCACGCCATATTTCTTGTCCGGTAGTCCGTTCATGTATAGCAGGATTAGCCGGATTTTCAAATTGTTGCAAGATAATGGAGTCTGGATTTTCGTTTTTCAACTCTTCCGCCTTGGCAATAGCTCCTTTCATTCCATTAGCACCAGGAGTTAATACCAAATTAGCTCCTAATGCTTTAAGGAGATTACGCCTTTCCAAACTCATCGTATCGGGCATAGTTAAAATCAGCTTATATCCTTTGGCTGCAGCAGCAAAAGCCAAGCCAACACCAGTATTACCACTAGTCGGTTCAATAATGGTAATGCCTGATTTCAATATCCCTTTTGCCTCAGCATCTTCAATCATGGCCAACGCAATACGATCTTTCACACTACCGGCCGGATTAAAGTATTCCAACTTGACTACAAGCTTGGCTTTCAGGCCTTTACTTGCATTATAATTACTCAACTCCAACAATGGAGTGTTACCGACCAAATCAGTTAGTTTTTTTGCAATCTTTCCCATCTTTATATTGTTTTATTTTCGTCTTTAATTATTATGTTACAAAGATAGTCTCTATTTCAGTATCCCGAAATACCACAAGTATGGTAATTTTGTACTATAAATAGGTGAGAATTCTATTGCAACAAGAAATATATGTATTCTCACTGATTGCTATTTTCGCAATAATTCTTACCTTTGCAAACATTATATAATAAAGGATATCATAATGAGTCCATTAAATTTTACTCACATTTTGACACAAACAGTTGATGAGCTCTCGGAAAGCGAATCATACAAAGGACTGTTTCATCAGCACAAAGATGGCGAACCATTGCCATCGGCAAGAATATTGTGCGACATAATCGAACTTGCTCGTTCTATTCTTTTCCCCGGATATTATGGAAATTCTACAGTAAATAGCCGAACAATAAATTACCATATCGGCGTAAATATAGAGAAACTATTTGATTTGCTCTCTGAGCAAATATTAGCCGGATTGTGTTTCGGCAGCGATGATAATACAACCGATTGCGCTGATCAGCAGCGAGAAGAGGCTTCTAACCTAGCTGCCAAATTCATCAGCAAGCTACCAACTCTAAGAAAGATGCTAGCTACAGACGTTGAAGCAGCCTATAACGGCGATCCTGCTGCTGAAAGTTTTGGCGAAGTGATTTTCTGTTATCCCGCCATAAAGGCAATCAGTAATTACCGTATAGCTCATGAACTGTTACTATTGGGTGTACCTCTCATTCCCCGTATTATCACCGAAATGGCGCACAGTGAAACAGGGATTGATATTCATCCGGCTGCAAGAATAGGAAGCCATTTTACCATTGATCACGGTACAGGTGTTGTTATAGGCGCTACAAGTATTATTGGCAACAACGTAAAGCTGTATCAAGGAGTCACTTTGGGTGCAAAAAGTTTTCCTTTGGACAACGAAGGCAAACCGATAAAAGGCATTCCCCGTCATCCGATATTGGAAAATAATGTAATTGTTTATTCTAATGCAACCATTTTAGGACGAATAACCGTTGGACACGACGCTACAGTAGGAGGAAATATTTGGGTAACAGAAGATGTTTCACCCGAAGCCAGGATCGTACAAACAAAAGCAAAGAAATAAAGAGAGATATATTTTCTGTGGACAAATAACGCAGATAGAGATTTCACATAGTAACAACGTAATATAGAATAATGAGCGAATCATTCGAAATGATTGCCAAAACCTTTCAGGGATTGGAAGAAGTACTGGCAGAGGAATTAACAGGACTAGGAGCTAACGATGTGCAAATTGGTCGCCGTATGGTTTCCTTTAGCGGAAACAAAGAGATGCTGTATAAGGCCAACTTCTGCCTTCGTACCGCTATACGCATTCTTAAACCAATCAAGCACTTTACCGCTAAACACGCTGATGAAGTATATGAGCAGATAAAAGCCATCAAGTGGGAAGAGATTTTGGATGTTGACAAAACGTTTGCTGTGGATGCCGTTGTGTTTAGCGATGAATTTCGCCACTCCAAGTTCGTGTCATATAAAGTAAAAGACGCTATTGTTGATTACTTTCGCGAATTTAATGGAAAACGTCCATCAGTACGAATCAACAAGCCAGACGTGCTGCTCAATATTCATATTGCTCAGACCAGCTGTACACTCTCACTAGATTCTTCAGGTGAGTCGCTACACAGACGTGGGTATCGTCAAGAAGCAGTAGAGGCCCCGCTTAATGAAGTTTTGGCTGCGGGAATGCTACTAATGACGGGATGGAAGGGTGAATGCGATTTAATAGATCCTATGTGCGGATCAGGCACTATTCCGATCGAAGCGGCTCTTATTGCTAAAAACATTGCTCCCGGAGTATTCCGAAAAGAGTTCGCCTTCGAAAAATGGGTGGACTTTGATCAGGAAATGTTTGATAATGTATATAATGACGATAGTCAAGAACGAGAATTTAAGCATAAAATATACGGCTACGACAATAATCCCAAAGCAAACGAAATAGCGACTCACAACGTAAAAGCTGCCGGAGTATCGAAAGAAGTCATTTTGAAATTGCAACCCTTTCAGCAATTTGAACAACCAAAAGAAAAATCGATTCTCATAACCAATCCTCCTTACGGAGAACGTATTTCAACCAAAGATTTGCTCGGTTTATATCAGATGATAGGCGAACGGTTAAAACATGCCTTCTGTGACAACGATGCGTGGATATTAAGCTATCGAGAAGAATGTTTTGATCAGATTGGATTAAAGCCAAATCGAAAGATTCCTTTATTCAATGGCCCACTGGAATGTGAGTTCCGTAAATATCAAATATTTGGTGGAAAATATAAGGAATTTAAAAAAGTTACCGTTGAGAAGAAACCCTATAGTAAATCAAAGCCCAACGATTAAACCATTCAACATGAAAACGATAGAGAAAACAGGAAAAAGCATCCGCTGCCTCCTTATTCTTCATGTGTTATTTTTCACTTCAAACATTATGGCACAAGGAACGAAGCTTCCAACATTGGAAGATCTTATTCCAGGTGGAGAGACATTTCGCACTGCAGAGAATTTATTCGGCTTGCAATGGCAAGGAGATATCTGTATCAAACCCGATATAGATAAACTATCCACTATTAACCCCGCCAACGGTAAAGAAACAGTTCTTATCAGTAAAGAAGAAGTGAATAAAATTCTGGAAACCGAGAAGCTTGGAAAAATTCAGAGTTTCTACAATGTAAGCTTTCCTTACGAACTAAATAAGCAGTCGCCAAACAATTTAATGCTTATCACCATTCCGAAGCTTCGAATATTATTCAATATTGACAAGAAGAAGATAGAATGGAGTCAAGCACGCAACAATAAAGCACAAAATGACGACTGGGAGAAGAAAACTAAAGCCTTAGCATTCACCATTGATAATAACTTGTACGTTACCGCTGCTAACGGGACAACTACTGCCGTAACCAACGAACCTGAGGGTATTGTTTGTGGGCAATCAGTTCATCGCAATGAGTTTGGCATCAGTAAAGGTACTTTTTGGAGTCCAAAAGGAAACTTATTGGCATTCTATCGCATGGACGAAAGTATGGTATCGCAATATCCATTAATAGACATTACCGCCAGAGTAGGTACAGTAAATAATGTACGCTACCCTATGGCAGGAATGGCCAGCCACAAAGTAACGATAGGTATTTATAATCCAATAACCCAAAAGAGTCTTTATCTAAACACAGGAGACCCTACTGACCGATATTTTACGAATGTCAGTTGGTCACCGGATGAGAAAAGCCTCTTTTTGATAGAACTAAATCGTGATCAAAACCAGGCTAAGATTTGTCAATATAATGTGGAAAATGGTGAATTAATAGCGACCCTTTTTGAAGAAACGCATCCCAAATATGTAGAGCCTCAGCATCCTATTGTTTTTCTACCTTGGGATAACAGCAAGTTCATTTACCAAAGTCAGCGCGACGGATTTAATCATTTATATCTATATAATATAAACGGCAAACTGATTAAGCAACTTACATCCGGTAATTGGCTAGTGAGCGAATTAATAGGCTTTGATGAAGCAAAAAAAGAGTTAATCATAGCTGCCACAAAAGTGTCTCCCCTACAAAACAATCTGTTCCGTGTAAACCTCAATAACAGTAAAATTACAGCAATAGGATCTCAAGAAGGTGTACATAGTGGTATTCTTAGTGCATCGGGCAAATATATCATTGACAGATATACCTCTCCTACGATAGCCCGTAGCATTAATGTCCTAAATACACAGAACAACAAGAATATTAATCTGTTAACAGCAAAAGATCCGTTTGCCGGCTATACTATGCCAAGCATTGAAATCGGAACCATTAAAGCTGCAGATGGAGTAACTAATCTATATTACCGCATCATCAAACCGGCTGACTTTGATCCAAGCAAAAAATATCCGGTTATTGTCTACGTTTATGGTGGTCCGCACGCACAAATGATCAATAACGGGTGGCAAAATGGAGCTCGTGGTTGGGACATATATATGGCCAATAAAGGCTATATAATGTTCACTTTAGACAATCGAGGAAGCGAAAATCGAGGATTGGAGTTTGAGAACTGCACATTCCGTCATCTCGGTATTGAAGAAGGTAAAGATCAGATAAAAGGAATAGAATACTTAAAAAAATTGCCTTATATCGATGGAGATCGTATCGGTATACACGGTTGGAGTTTCGGTGGGCACATGACTACTGCATTAATGCTTCGCTATCCCGACATATATAAAGTAGGAGTAGCAGGAGGTCCGGTGATAGACTGGTCATACTACGAGATAATGTATGGCGAACGATACATGGATACTCCGCAAAACAATCCGGAAGGATACAAAGCAGGCAATTTGAAGAATTTAGCCGGAAACCTGAAAGGCCACTTGCTCATTATTCACGACGATCATGATGATACCTGTGTACCGCAACATACACTATCATTTATGAAAGCTTGTGTAGATGCTCGTACTTATCCCGATTTATTTATTTATCCCGGGCATAAGCACAACGTTGTCGGACGCGACCGAGTGCATCTGCACGAAAAGATAACAAGATATTTCGAAGACAACCTGTAAGTTTAATAATAAATATACAACAAATTATGAAATTGTTACTATTAGGTTCAGGAGGCAGAGAACATGCCCTAGCATGGAAAATAGCCCAAAGCCCCAAAGTGGAAAAATTGTATATTGCACCCGGTAACGCAGGCACATCTGCTATCGGAGAAAATGTAGATATCAAAACGACTGACTTTCAATCCTTGAAAGTTTTCGCCTTGGAACGAGAAATAGATATGATCGTCGTGGGCCCCGAAGATCCTTTAGTAGAAGGAATTTTCGATTTTTTTAAAGGCGACATCATGTTGCAACACATCGCCATTATAGGGCCTTCGATGAAGGGTGCCCAGTTAGAAGGCAGTAAAGAATTTGCCAAAGGTTTTATGGAACGGCACAACATCCCCACCGCGAGCTATAAAAGCGTAACAACCGAGACACTGGATGAAGGGCTCGCATTTCTTGAAACCCTTTCAGCTCCTTATGTCCTCAAAGCCGATGGACTTTGCGCAGGCAAAGGTGTACTTATTCTTCCCTCGCTAGAGGAAGCTCAAAAGGAACTTAAAGAGATGCTCAATGGAATGTTTGGACAAGCCAGCGCAACAGTTGTTATCGAAGAATTTTTGAGTGGTATCGAATGTTCAGTGTTTGTGCTTACTGATAGCGAACATTACAAAATACTACCTGTAGCGAAAGATTACAAACGAATTGGCGAAGGAGACAAAGGCCTCAATACTGGTGGCATGGGTAGCATTAGTCCGGTTCCGTTTGCCAACGAAGAGTTTATGGAGAAAGTTCGCGAACGCATCATAGAACCTACCATCAACGGGTTGAGAGAAGAAGGTATTCTATACAAAGGATTCATCTTTTTAGGACTCATCAAAGTAAAAGGCGAGCCGATGGTTATCGAGTACAACGTACGTATGGGTGATCCGGAGACAGAAAGTGTAATGCTTCGAATACAGAGCGATATCGTAGATTTATTTGAAGGTGTATATCATGTTAACCTCGACACCAAAACAATGATATTAGATCCTCGTACAGCTGCTTGCGTGATGCTAGTAAGCGGAGGATATCCCGAAGAGTATCGCAAAGGTTACCCCATCACCGGCTTCAACTTGGCAGAAACAACTGACAGCCTTTTGTTTCATGCCGGAACGACTGTAAAAGAAGGACGTGTAGTAACAGACGGTGGGCGTGTCATCGCAGTTTGCTCTTATGGAGACTCTAGAGAAGAAGCCCTTGAGAAAAGTTATAAAGTCGCCGACTTGATAACTTTTGATAAAAAATATTTCCGACGAGATATCGGATTCGATTTATAGTGAGAAACAATTATCTACAAAAAAAAGTAACGGCGGGCAGAATGACTCTTCCCGTCGCTATTATTATTTCCATTACCTGTTGGGTTCTGGCTTCATTCTTATTACCCAGCCTTCCTGAGAAAAAAACAACCTACTCGCTCTTCCAAGTTCTCGATTTATCAGCCATTCCTTATTGGGCAAACAAAGCGGTCAGTTTTATCCTTTATGCCATAATCGGCTATTCGCTAATAGAATTAAACAGCACTTTTGCCATCATCCGTATGAGAGCGTCAGTGCAGACATCGCTTTTTTTATTATTCACTGCCGCCTGCCCAGTTTTACACCAATTACATGCTGGAAACATAACTGCTATAGCGATCCTTTTATCTATCTATTTTCTTTTCAAAAGTTATCAAGCCCACCAATCTTCTGGCGATTTATTCCATTCTTTCCTTTTTATAGGTATAGGTAGTCTGGCATTCCCTCAATTTGTGATATTGATACCCATCTGGCTTATCGGAGCCTATAACCTTCAATCACTTAATATACGAAGTTTTTTTGCTGCTATTATCGGATGGAGCATTCCCTATTGGTTCTTGTTTGGACATGCCTATTATCACGGTGATATGGCTTTACTGTATAAACCATTTATTGACTTAGCCTCATTTCAGCCTATTAATTTTAGAAATGTTTCATTATCAGATACAGTAACAATTGCATACTTATTTATCCTATTCGCTGTAAGTTCTATCCATTGTCTTGTCACTAGCTATCAAGATAAGATACGTACTCGCTCTTATCTGCGATTTCTTATTTTTCTCAATTTTTGTCTTTTTATTCTCCTTGCCCTGCAGCCCATGCATATTGCCTGTCTATTATCCTCATTACTCGTAGGCGTAAGTATCTTGGTCGGGCATTTATTTGTACTAACAAGAAATAAGATTTCCAACCTGTTTTTCATATTTTCACTGATTGGACTTATCTCATTATATATATTCAATCTATGGATGCTTTTGTAAACGAATTGATCCAACTACTTATTGATTGGGGATATTGCGGACTTTTTCTATCTGCTCTGATAGCCGGAAGTATTCTCCCTTTCAGCTCAGAGCTTGTACTATTAGCATTGGTGAAAGCAGGGCTTAACCCCGTTTTTTGTGTACTTGCTGCAACCATGGGAAACGCTATTGGTGGCATGACATGCTACTTTATAGGACATCTTGGAAAGACCGATTGGGTAGAAAAATATTTAGGTGTAAAACCGGAAAAAGTCGCAAAAACGCAAGTCTTTCTGCAAGGAAAAGGAGCCTTCATGGCTTTCTTTACATTCCTTCCTTTTGTTGGAGAAATTATCGCCATTGCCCTCGGTTTTATGCGGAGTAACGTGTGGCTCACCGCCTTCTCCATGTTTATTGGCAAACTACTACGCTATATCCTGATGCTTTTGGCTTTAGAAGGTTTTATAGATCTATTTGTCGGCTAAAATAAAATGCAAAGAGAAAATCAGAGATCACAAACGCCCGATACTATAGGAATAGAGCGGTGTGTAGAAGTAACTGCCGACGGAAGTGCGACCCTGTTCATTCCTGCGATGAATGAGCATTATCATTCCGTGAAAGGTGCTTTGACCGAAGCGCAACATATTTTCATCAACATGGGGTTCCAGCATTCACCCGTTGCCTCACCCCGCATTCTTGAAATAGGATTTGGAACGGGCTTAAATGCATTTCTTACTCTCATGGCTGCCGAGCAATCTATGCGGAAGACATACTATTGCGGTATTGAACTGCATCCATTACCTTGGGAAACCATCCAACAACTACAATATAGTACCAATCCCTCACTACACTCTATACACAGTGCTGGTTGGGAAGAAGAAGTACAAATTACTCCTCATTTTGCATTGCAAAAGATTCAAGCTGATTTCGCATCAAACTCTTTCAGCTTCAATCCGCTAATATATCCCCCTTTTGATGTAGTCTATTTTGATGCTTTTGCTCCCGAAAAGCAACCAGAGATGTGGGATACTCAACTATTTGAGCGTTTATACGTTAGTATGAACAAGGGAGCTATTCTGACTACGTACTGTGCCAAAGGAATCTTGCGCAGAACGCTTCAATCAGTGGGATTCGTAGTTGAACGTCTTTCAGGCCCACCGGGAGGAAAACGAGAAATATTACGAGCTTCCAAACCTTAATTTAAGATATATTTATATACCTTTGATTATTGAATAACAAACCATTTATTATGAAACCATTCTTCATCCTTTATTCATTCGCTCTTTTACTCCTCGCCAGTTGCAACGGACAACCGAAAAAAGAGAAAAACGATAAACGAATCATCATGGTTACCATGGAGCCACAGCGTTTCTTCACAGAGGCAATTGCCGGTGAAAAGTTCAAAATAGAAAGTATGGTACCCAAAGGAAGTAGTCCCGAGACATACGATCCTACACCCCAACAACTTACTCAGTTGAGTAAAAGCGAAGCTTATTTTCGTATCGGATACATCGGTTTTGAACAATCCTGGATGGAACGCCTAACAGATAATGCCCCTCACATGAATCTTTTTGATACATCAAAAGGAGTAGAACTGATCCATGAAACCGGACACGACCATGGAGATCACCATCATCAGGGAGGAGTAGAACCACATATCTGGAGTTCAACCGTGAATGCTCAGATCATTGCCAAAAATACCTTCAATGCCCTCTGCACACTCGACAAAAAAAATGAAGCATACTATTTAAAACGTTATAGCTCATTGTCTCAACGCATAACACGTACAGACAGTATCATCCGTAACCTCTTCGCTTCCTCTCATGACCATACATTTATGATTTATCACCCTGCTCTGTCCTATTTCGCACGCGATTACGGATTACATCAAATATGTATTGAAGAAGGAGGAAAAGAGCCTTCTCCGGCTCATCTAAAGAATTTGATAGACATATGTAAGACTGAGGGAGTGCGTGTTATTTTTGTGCAACCGGAATTCGATCATCGCAATGCCGAAATTATATCCAAGCAAACAGGAGCAAAAATAGTCCCTGTAAATCCAATTGACTACAATTGGGAAAAAGAAATGATACACATAGCAAAATCACTTTGTAAATGAGCGAGAATCAATCACTTCTAATTCAGATAGAGTCTCTTTCTGCCGCATACGAAAACCGAACCGTATTGCACGATATTGATTTATCCATCTATGAAAAAGATTTTTTAGGCATTATCGGTCCTAATGGCGGTGGAAAAACAACGCTAATTAAGACCATTTTGGGCTTACTGAAACCCTCTGCAGGAAAAATCAATTTCTATGATAACGGACAACAAGTAAACAATATTTCTATGGGGTATCTACCTCAATACAACAGTATCGACCGTAAATTTCCCATTTCAGTAGAAGAGGTTATATTATCAGGACTCAGTTCTAAAAAATCGTTGATAGGTCCGTTCACTCATGAGCACCGTAGCAAAGTGCGCCAAGTCATAGCACGTATGGGACTGGAAGGGCTTGAACATCGAGCTATCGGTCAACTTAGCGGGGGACAGTTACAGCGTGCCTTGTTGGGTCGCGCCATTGCTTCCGATCCTCAAGTGGTGATTCTTGATGAACCAAGCACCTACATTGATCAACAATTCGAAGCACGTCTCTACGAATTGTTGTCTGAAATCAATCATGACTGCGCTATCATACTCGTTAGCCACGACATTGGAACTGTTCTACAAAATGTAAAATCCATAGCCTGTGTAAACGAAACACTGGACTATCATCCAGATACCGGTGTCACTCCGGAGTGGTTAGAACGTAACTTTCACTGCCCCATTGAATTGGTAGGTCATGGGGGAATACCTCACAGAATATTGGGCAAGCATCAGCATTAAGTAGTTACAGTTTCTTAATTCCCCCTTTCAATCACCTATTTCTTTACCCATCATTGTTCATTCTTCATCCAAATAACTATCTTTGCCCTTTGTAACATGTTAATTAATAAACAAATATAGTTTAATGAAACAGTTCAAAACCGTTAACAATCTTGCGGGCTGGCTTACATTTATTATTGCCGCTACTGTCTATTGCCTGACAATAGAGCCCACAGCTAGTTTTTGGGACTGCCCAGAGTTTATCACCACAGGCTATAAGCTTGAAGTAGGACACCCACCTGGAGCGCCTTTCTTTATGTTAACGGCCAATCTTTTTACACAATTCGTAAACGACCCTTCGCTCGTAGCCAAGATGGTAAACTATATGAGTGCACTGATGAGTGGCACATGTATTCTATTCCTTTTTTGGAGCATTACCCACTTAGTACGGAAGCTCGTTGTTAAAGACGAAAATAACATAACACTCGGGCAGATGATAACCATCATTGGATCGGGACTAGTAGGTGCCTTAGTATATACCTTTAGCGATACTTTCTGGTTCAGCGCAGTAGAAGGCGAAGTATATGCATTCTCTTCTTTGTTCACAGCTCTGGTATTTTGGTTGATACTGAAGTGGGAAGATGTAGCCGACCAACCACATTCTGATCGTTGGATCATACTCATTGCTTACCTCACTGGTTTAAGTATCGGCGTTCACTTGCTAAACTTACTTTGTTTACCTGCCATTGTTTTGGTATACTACTATAAGAAAAATCCCAATGCAAATGCCAAAGGTAGCCTTTTAGCTCTTTTAGGTTCAGGAGTTCTTGTGGCAGCTGTACTCTATGGCATCGTGCCTGGTGTAGTTAAAGTAGGTGGATGGTTTGAGTTGCTATTCGTCAACAGCTTTGGCTTACCTTTCAATGCAGGAGTTATTGTATACGTCATTGTATTAGCAGCTGCTATTATATGGGGGATATACGAGAGCTATACTGAAGGAAGTCGCACACGAATGAATATTTCTTTCCTCACCACCATAGCTCTGCTGGGCATACCTTTTTATGGTCATGGAGCTAGTAGCATTATCATTGGTCTCATCGTACTGGGAGCATTAGCTACCTATCTATTTTCAAAACTCAACCAAAAATATCAGATCAGTGCACGCACCATGAATACGGCTCTATTGAGTATCATGATGATTATGATTGGATACTCTTCATACGCACTAATCGTTATTCGTTCCATCGCTAATCCGCCAATGGACCAGAACTCACCTGAAGACATCTTCACTCTGGGCGAATATCTTGGCCGCGAACAATACGGCACACGCCCTCTATTCTATGGTCCTGCCTATTCATCACGTGTAGCCCTTGACAAACAAGACGGCTATTGCGTACCTCACGAATCTGAAAGTGTAACTAAATACATCCGCAAAGAGAAAACATCAGCCACTGAGAAAGATAGCTATGTAGAAATACCCGGACGAGTAGAATACGAATATGCACAGAATATGTTTTTCCCCCGTATGTATAGTAGCCAACATGCTACTCAATACAAACAATGGATGGATGTTAAGGGTTATGACATTCCTTACGACCAATGCGGTGAGATGGTAATGGTGAACATGCCTACTCAGTGGGAAAATATAAAATTCTTCTTTTCTTATCAAATGAATTTTATGTACTGGCGCTATTTTATGTGGAACTTTGCCGGTCGGCAGAATGACATTCAAAGCAGTGGAGAGATAGAACACGGTAACTGGATTACCGGCATATCCTTTATAGACAACATGCTGGTAGGTAATCAACAACTCTTACCACAAGATTTGAAGAACAACAAAGGACACAATGTATTTTACTGTCTGCCTCTCTTACTCGGAATCATTGGTTTGCTCTGGCAGGCCTATCGGGGACAGAAAGGTGTTCAGCAATTCTGGGTTGTATTCTTCTTATTCTTTATGACCGGAATAGCCATTGTGCTCTACCTCAACCAAACACCTAGTCAGCCGCGTGAACGAGACTATGCCTATGCAGGCTCTTTCTACGCCTTTGCTATCTGGATAGGTATGGGTGTGGCCGGTATTGCCAAGTTATTGCAAGACTATGCCAAGATGAAAGAACTACCGGCAGCAGCGATTACGGCAGGACTTTGCTTACTAATACCCATTCAGATGGTAGGACAAACATGGGACGACCATGATCGTTCAGATCGTTATGTATGTCGTGACTTTGGGCAAAACTATCTGATGTCATTGCAAGAAAAAGGAAATCCGATCATCTTCACCAATGGCGATAATGATACCTTCCCATTGTGGTACAATCAAGAAACGGAAGGTTTCCGAACCGATGCGCGTACCTGCAATTTAAGCTACCTGCAAACAGACTGGTACATTGACCAAATGAAACGCCCCTCCTACAATTCTCCATCGTTGCCCATTACTTGGAATCGTGTAGAATACGTAGAAGGAACAAACGAATACGTATCTATTCGTCCGGAGATAAAAAAACAGATTGACGCCCTCTATGCACAAGCCGACTCTAATGCCGCTAATCCCGAATCAAAAGTAGACGTGCGCAAAGAGTTTGGTGATAATCCTTATGAGTTGAAGAATATTCTGAAATATTGGGTACGCTCCGACAAAGAAGGATTGCGCGTCATACCAACGGATAGCATTGTAATCAAGATAGATAAAGAGGCAGTGCGACGTTCAGGCATGAAGATTCCCGCCGCTTTGGGCGATTCTATTCCTGACTATATGCATATCTCGCTAAAAGGCAAACGCGCACTGTATAAAAGTGAACTAATTATGCTTGAGATGCTAGCAAATGCTAATTGGGAACGCCCTATCTACATGGCAACCACAGTCGGTTCAGAAAACCGTCTGAATATGGACAACCATTTTGTACAAGAAGGCTTGGCACTTCGCTTTACACCGTTTGACACCCAAGCATTGGGTGCTACTGTAGATAGCGAAAAGATGTACGACAACTTAATGCATAAGTTCAAGTTTGGCGGTATCGACAAGCCTGGCATTTACATTGATGAGAACACCATGCGTATGTGCTATACCCATCGTCGCATTTTCACTCAATTAATAGCACAATTATTGAAAGAGGGCAAAAAAGACAAAGCACTGAAAGCCGTTGAATATTGCGAAAAGATGATACCATCATTCAATGTTCCTTACGACTACCAAAATGGATCCAATAATCTGGCAGAAGCTTACTATCAACTTGGGCAAAAAGCAAAAGCCGATAGGATAATGAATGCACTTGCCAATAAATCAATGGAATATCTCATTTGGTACCTCAGTATGAGCGACCAACAGTTAACTATTTCAAGCCAAGAGTTTGTTTATCACATCTCTGTGCTGGACGATGAAGTGAAAATGATGGAGAAATACGGCTCTAAATTAGCTTCTCATTACTCCGCAAAACTTGATGAACTGTACAATATGTACGCAGTGCGAATGAAAAAAAAATAAGATGTTTATAGAGCAACCACCGCAATTTTTCCGGGCTCTGTATCCGGGTGCTCTATGGCGAATGGACCCTAATGAAAAGGCAGTATACCTGACTTTTGATGACGGGCCCATTCCCGAAGTAACACCTTGGGTACTCGACCTTCTAGATAAATATGATATTAAAGCCACCTTTTTTATGGTAGGCGATAACGTGCGTAAGCACCCAGAAGAATATAAAATGGTAGTGGAACGAGGTCACCGCATAGGCAATCACACCTTTAACCACATTCGCGGCTTTGGATTTCTTACTAAGAACTACATGGCCAATGCTGATAAGGCAAACGAAGTAATGCAAACAGATCTCTTTCGTCCTCCACATGGACACATGCGCTGGATGCAATATCTGGCACTGAAGCGTCGATACAAGATAGTGATGTGGGATTTGGTAACACGAGACTACAGCAAGAAACTTCGTGGTCCTCAGGTGTTAGCCAATGTTATGAAATATGCCCGCAACGGCTCCATCATTACATTTCATGACTCTGTAAAATCGTGGAACAATATTCAATACGCCTTGCCACGCTCAATTGAATTCTTAAAAGAAGAAGGATACGAGTTCAAACTCTTATAGCGCAAACGTTATGGAAGCTAAAAAAGCAGTGCAAGTTTCGACAATCATTGATGAAACTGTCACTTCAATTCGAGACGAATACACCAACCGGATAAAAGCCGAAGCCTTGCGCCTCGGCTTTTCTGCATGTGGTATAGCACCAGCCGAACCCATAACACCCGAAGCGGAACAACATTTCAAAGAATGGCTATCAGCAGGCCACCAAGGAGAAATGGCCTATATGGAGAACAATCTGGAGAAACGATGTGATCCGCGGCTATTGGTGGAAGGAACCCGTAGCATCGTATCCGTAGCCCTCAATTACTATCCGCAGCAACAACTACACAAAGATCAATATCAGTTTGCCTGGTATGCTTATGGCAAGGACTACCATGACGTGATGCGAGAAAAAATGAGCGCACTCTTCAGTTACATCAACGAACAGATTTGCCCCGTAAGCGGTCGCGTCTTCTGTGATACAGCTCCTGTGCTAGATCGCTACTGGGCTTGGCGCGCAGGACTCGGATGGATAGGCAAGAACACCCAACTCATCATCCCACGAGCAGGATCCACTTTCTTTTTAGGAGAGCTCTTCCTCGACATCGAGTTGGCTTATGACACTCCACAAAAAAACCGTTGCGGCAATTGCAATCGTTGCCAACAAGCCTGTCCTACGCAAGCTTTTGAAGCTCCTTATAAACTCAATGCCACTAAATGCCTATCCTATCTTACTATTGAGAACCGCAGCGAAATCCCACTGCAATATGCGTCTAAAATGGATGGTAGAATCTATGGATGTGACGAATGCCAACGCGTCTGCCCCTGGACTCGCTTTGCCACACCTTGCACCATCCCTGAGCTACAACCTAGCCAAGACTTTATGCTAATGAGTAAGGAAGATTGGCATACACTAAGCGAAGAACAATACCGTACCCTCTTTAAAGGAAGCGCCGTGAAGAGGGCTAAATATTCTGGCTTACGAAGGAATATTGAAGCAATAGAGTCTACGAATCCGATCTAGCAAAATAAGCATCAAAATATCTATCCTTTGTTTCACTATAATAAGACAGAAGAACAGAAGATCACACTCAAAGTTAGGATGAATCAATTTGTCACTCATGTACACAAATATATACCGACTTCATTGCCTACAAGTTCGATAAGTTGTTTAGGTAAGCAAAAATAAACATGAGTGTGGAAAAAGTATTAGCACAGCTAAGACGATCCACACTCAAAATAAAACGGCTTAAGAATGAGAGTATTTATTATAAAAATATTGCCAACGCCCAAATACAAGGCGATCAAGAAGCTATTTGAGAAAAAAGAGTCAATAAATACAATTATCGATATTGTGAACTCAAATAGACTGGTCGCTGCTTAAATTAAACTAACGTTATTTATATTGCTATTTTTTTAGAACTTAACCCTCATTCTTTTTCCACTATAAGTTATATTCTTTTCGCTTTTTTCATTATCTGAAACAAGTACAATATTAAACTTACGAGTAATAAGCATTCCCACAAATGAGCCTTTACGATCTTTTATAGTTAATGTTTTACTGACATCATTCCAACTAAAGGTAATAGTAGAATAAGCACCTTTCTCATAGTTGTAATTATCATTCTCGTCTTCATACAGACGAAATTCTCCGTTGGCTCCAGGGTAGACACGTATTTCCAGATTATCCCATTTCTTTTCGGTCGCATATTGTACTTGCGGACCGAATGGCATTACACTTCCAGCCTTGATGTACAAAGGAATTTCATCTATTCTTGTCGATTTGGTAATTTCCTGTCCACCATTCATCTTCTCATTCGTCCAGAAATCATACCAATAAGTTCCTTCAGGTAAATAAACTTTGGTTGATTTTATCTGAGTAAAATTTACAGGTTGACTTTTAATATTAGAAGCAGCATCTTTTTTATCCCACCCAGTTTCTTCGTTTGATTTTATAATGGCTTCTGGCGTATATTGTGCGTTTACAATTGGTGCGACCAATATGGATTTGCCAAACATATATTCATTGCTCATGTCTCTAACATTTTTATCATCAAAGTCCATTACCAAGGCACGCATCATAGTGGATTGGTTATTTGTAATATCCCATGCAGCAGAGTATATGTATGGCAACAGTGAATAACGCAAATTAATTGTTTTTGCTATTGCATCGTAAATTGTTTCACCTTTTTCTCCAAAATTATATATTTCTCTGGGGATGTCCGTGCCGTGAGAACGCATCATAGGAGTGAATGCCCCGAATTGAAGCCATCGAACATACAATTCTTGAAATGAGGGATTTTTAGCTCCCTCGCTCCAACCTCGTTTATAAGCACTTGCAAAAAAGCCACCTATATCGGTATTCCAGTAAGGAATTGCACTCATTGAGAAGTTGAGACCAGCCGGTATCTGGTTGCGTAACGATTGCCAGGAAGAATTCACATCACCAGACCATGTATTGGCTCCGTATCGCTGCTGTCCAGCAAAAGCAGAACGGGTAAGGATAAACACGCGTTTATCAGAATTCGTAGCACGTTGATGCTCTGCAACTCCTCCTACAGTCATCAATGGAAAAGCATTACGTACTTTACGGAATGAGCCAAGATAAGTTTTCAGATTAAAATCGGAAGGTTTGAAATCCAAATGGTCGGGTTCCGATGAATCCATCCACCAGCCGTCGATTCCCAACGAAAAAAGTCCTTTGTTTAAATACTTCCAGTATATATTGCGAGCTTCAGGGTTATAAGGATCATAAGGTTGAACGCCCGATGGATATTCTGGGTTTGGTGGCCAGCTATCCAAGCCCGATTTTGGCCATGTGCCAAAATTCAAGAGCATACTCTTAGATTGCATTTCTCGGAATGGTTTTGTTTGCGGTCCGAAAGAAGACCAGATAGAAATGATTACGTGTGCATTCATGTTGTGAATATCTTCTACCATTTTCTTGGGGTTAGGAAATTCGGTATTAAGAAATTCCATGGCGTTCCACAGATAATTGTTGCCCCAATATTGCCAATCTTGAATGATACCATCGATCGGCACGCCCAGTTCACGATATTTATTCACTACACCCACTAATTCTTTTTGGCTTTTATAGCGTTCCTTACTTTGCCAATAACCGAATGTCCATAAGGGAGGCATTGGAGCTTGACCGCTCAGGTCACGCATACAGGCTATGGAGCTATCGATGCTCCCACCCAGCATGAAATAGTAGTCTATGCAGTCTCCCACATCTGATTTAAAGAAGGTACTTTCAGGTTTATCTTCAAAAACTGTTGGAGAATAATTATCCCAAAACAATCCGTAACCCTTTGTGGAAACAAAAAAAGGGACATAATCGCTGGTATTGCCTTGCACCATGTTGAGTTTAGTGTTGCGCAACGATAATTTTCCTCGTTGTTGCTGCCCCAGACCATAAATGGCCTCTTCTTTATCAAGCGCAAAGGACTGTGTAATACTGTAAGTTTTTGATCCAGCATCATCAAAATCAGTGAAGGTCGCACCCAATTCTTTCTCACTTAAAAGTGACGTTCCGGCAAGAGTAGAATAAACTATTCTACCTGATTTTACATCAATGTCAATTTTCAACTTACTGCTTTTCAACGAAACTATATCTCCTTGCTGATTGACAGTAAGTTTTATGGCTTGTGGCTTTTTCACTACCGTTAAGCTCTCCTTAGTAAAAGGCTTACCAACTGGAGATTTCAAAACTCTCACCGTAGAAGGTCCATAGAACTGAATTTCAATATCCATTGAATTGATCTTGGATTTTATACCCAAATCTGTTTTCTGATAAGATTGTGCCCGACCACCAATAGCAAAAACTACTAGTAATGAAAGCATTAAATTGATTTTTCTCATATTAATTATATTTATTTTATTGGCGTTAAACGATATAATCCGGCTCCATGCTGCGGTAATTCCCGACTGAAATTCTCTTTGAAAGTGCCAAGGTCTTTGTGACTCCACAAATCACGTATCTTGACTTTGCCTTCTATGCCCAAATCCTCGAAATTGATTTTCACATCAGCACTTTCAGGAAGATCCATTCCTCCTTTGCTAACAAGGATGCCAAAAACGACCGAACCATCCATAGATACAACACCTGTTGCCGTAAACGTCTCATACCCTTCAGGCAACTTATAAATTATTACAGATTCAGCATGGGTGCCAATACCTTCGGCAGGCTGACCGTTTATAACGATCGGCTTATTGTCGCATGTACGGTTCACGCGGGCTTGGCCCCAACCTGCACTTGCGCTGATCCATTTCAAATCAGTCAGTTTCAGGTCTCCTCTCGGCCCGTGAAGCATAGGATCGGCCCACACCACATGATCCCAGTCGAAGCCGTTGCCGCCATCCTTCACAAACAAGACAAGTTTCTTCCCACCTCTCACCGACACCTCTACTTTTTGAGAACTACCTTTCCCCGAAATTAGGGGACTCGCATAGTCAGCATCGTTGAAATCAACATTGTCTCCTTTGTTTTGAGCATTGAAAAGTGCAATGTACTTGTCTTTGCTATTGGGAACATCTGCAGCCCACACAATCAGGTTTTTATCCCTCGACACCTGGCGGTTGTTAGTGCTTTGCTGGTTCACTTTTAACATCTCCGGATTGGTGAGCATTTCTTTGGTAAAATCATCCAGCTTGGTCATGTCGCCACCGAAAATGAGCGGCGAACGACCAATAGCCCAAAGGCTCATCAACGTGTATTGCTCGTTCTTGGTGAAGTTGGTCGGGCGTTTGAAATCGACAATTCCAATCGGAAGCATATCAGCATCCGGGAAATGTCCGGGACCGCGGTAAGGAGTCCAGGCATCAAGTCTCTCAAACATGGCCAGCAGTAATCCCCACCTATCCCAGAAATCGTCTGTAATGCGCCACATGTTGGCATGATTCATCACGTGTTCACCCATCTTCACAGGGGTTGCTCCCGGAGACAAACTTAATATGATAGATCGCCCAGTTCTGTCGATTGCCTTCCGAAGCGCTTCTATTTCAGCTTTTTGAACATTGTCATAAGGACGCGAAATATCATCGCACTTGATGAAATCAACCCCCCAATCAGCATACATCTGTACAATTGAGTTATAATATGCCTGACCTTCGGATTTGGTAGCATCAACGCCATACATGTCAGGATTCCAAGGACAACGGGAATTGGTCAATGCAATATCCTGAGCCTTAACTGTTGTTCCCAACACAGGCAGGTTTTTTTCAACCGCCTGACGGGGAATACCGCGCATGATATGAATTCCAAATTTAAGTCCTTTCGAATGCACATAATCGGCAAGCGGTTTGAAGCCCTTGCCAGCGGCTGACGAAGGAAACCTGTTCTGTGCCGGCATTAATCGTCCGAATTCATCCATCGTATGTACAGCTTTAGGATTGTACCCATGTCCTTTTGCTTCGGGTTCGTACCACTGGATGTCTACCGTAAGATACTTGTATCCACTTGGCAGGAGGTGCTTGGCCATGGCATTGGCCTGCTCCTTGATTTGCTGTTCAGTCACAGTTGTCCCGAAGCAATCCCAACTATTCCAGCCAAGGGGTGGAGTCTCAGCCCATGTGTGATAATTCTTTTTTGTTTGCGCAAAAACAGTTGAAATACTAATCAAACTGCATATGCTTAATAATAGTAATCGGCTTTCAAACTTCATGTTTTTTTATTAATTATTTTTTAGTAGAAAACTTCCACCAGTCAAAATTAAACAGATCTTTTTCACCTTTGAATACAAAATAGAGGTCATGAACTCCTTTAATTTTATTTACCGAAGAAGTAATTGTTTTATAAATATCCCCCTCCCCTGAAGCATCCACATCAATCGTTGCCAAGATAGCTCCATCAACTTTATCAGCACGGATTTCCATCTTACCTCCATGCAATGATGCTACATTTACATCCACTGATGTTGCGCCGGTAGAAAAATCAACGCCTTGTACCTTTATGTAATCTCCATTATTGATCGAAGTTACATATAATCTGTCTGCAATTTTTTTGCCTTTGTTCCACGATACGTTCCTTTCCCACTCCGTTGCAGATTCCGTTTTCACCCCTTCGCTGTAAGCCATGGTCTCTGCCTCAACCTGTTTGTACGGATTCAGGCTAGCAAGTTGTTTCACGTTTTTTGACCAGAACGGATGCTTTATAATAGTGCCATCAGCATTGTAGCTCAACTCTTCCAGACATATCGAACGCCTTTCATAATGCTTCGACATGGTTTGCTTCAGTATAGCATAATTAAATCCGAATACGTATGAATTTCCCTTATAATCAATAATGCCCGGGTGGTTTCCACTCGAACGCGGGTCACCGTCCATGATCGAACCTTTATACTCCCATGGACCGGTTGCACTCTTGCCCATCGCATAACCAATCCCCTCCGGACAACATGTTGAAGCATAAGCCATATAATAATGCCCGTTACGTTTATAAGCCCAAGGACCTTCCTGATAATGAAAAGAATCGGACTGTCCTTTAATCTTAGCAAACTGAGGATCCTTTGTAGGTTCCCCTTCAAAAGAAATCATATCTTTATTGAGTTTCACATACCACAGATTGGGATTGCCCCAGTATAAATATGCTTGTCCATCGTCATCTACAAACACTGTGGGATCAATACTATTATATTGACCACCAATCAAGGGTTTTCCTATTGGATCCTTGAACGGACCATAGGGACTGTCTGAGACCAAAACACCAATACCAAAACCGCCTGGCATTGGGCAATAGAAATAAAACTTTCCGTTGCGATGAATGCACTGAGGCGCCCACGCTCCATTGTCGGTAGTCACCCATTTGAAATCTTTCAAGGATGCAACAGCACCATGCTCTGTCCAGTTCACCATGTCGGTCGATGTGTATAACAGCCAATCCTGCATTTTAAAACCAAACGCATCATCTTCATCGTGACCGGCATAAAGAAATACCGTATCGTTATAGACCAATGGAGCCGGATCCGCAGTGTATTTAGTCTGTATGATTGGATTTTGGGCCAAACAATTAATACCAATTGATGAGGATAGACTTATAATTGCTACCACAGCAAGTTTGTTAAATTCACTTTTTCTCATTTTATTTTACTTATATTAAATAACTACATTTCATTTGATCTATGCCTGATTGACAGTCAACATATTTTGGATGATAGGATATTGAGCATAAGTCATCACGATAGTATGAATGGTCATCATGCCCAATAGTGAATCAGTTTCAATTTTTCACTGCAACAAAACTGTGTCTCACCTATTTTTTCGCCGGCACGCTCACCCCTTCGGTTGTCAGGATAATTGGTTTTATACTTCCATCAGGATTAAAATAAAGATATTCAGCGCACACCTGGCGGCGGCAGTCTCCACCGGGAGTTCCATCCAAAGGATATGCTCCATCGTGGTAGAAGAAATACCACTGCTTTTTGAATTCTATTACCGCCGGGTGTATCGTAAAACCATGCTTGGCCGCACTGGTTACAAAACCACCATATGTCCATGGACCTGTGATCTTCGGCGCAGTAGAATAACACATTTGCTCGGATTGAACACCGGGAGCATCGGCAGCGTAAACGTTATAATATAGGTTACCCCGTTTGAAGAGCCAAGGTCCTTCGGAATAATTTTTAAATGGAACTTTCTTAATTTCGCCATCCAGTTCAACCATATTACGATTAAGCTTCACCATGTAACAATCTCCATTTCCCCATGCCATCCAAGGTATACCATCGTCGTCAATGAAGACAGTTGGGTCAATATCAGAATTCCATCTGTGTGAATCTTTGGTCATTTCATCAGTAATGAGTGGCATACCAGGACGAGCCTCTTTAAACGGACCAGTTGGAGAATCACCTACCGCAACAGTAATAAAGTGTCCTTCTTTTCTGTCGAGCGTTACGTAAAAATAATACTTGCCATCCTTTTCCACCACCTGCGCCGCCCAAGCCGATCCGCTATTTGCATTTACAAAATCTTTAGCAGCCAAAACGGGTCCATGGGCCGTCCAATGTTTCATATCGGTCGTTGAGTAACAAAGCCAGTTAGGCATGCTGAACCAACCACTGGGAGAAGCCTTATCCTGCCCGACATAAACATAAACTCTGTCGCCCACAACCAAAGCAGTCGGGTCAGCCGTGAAAGCATCGGTAAAAAGCGGATTTTGACCGGCTACACGTGGTAGTGCTTCTCCAGAAATCTTCACTTCGTCAATTCCACCATCGAGTACAGCCAGACTATTTGGATATCCTCCGGGATACCCACGTCCAATTATCCATGAACCAGCATCGCTACGCATAGCTGTACCTTCGAAAGTAATTGTGCCCGCTTTACCAAAACTTTTTTCAGATGAAGCTTTCACTTCTATTTGCATGGTCGTTTGATTTTTCTTTATGTCATAGTTGGCGTGTGCACGCACATCATACCATTTTCCTGCTTCGACCTCGCTACCAGCAACTATGCGGCGAGGCTGCCCATCAGCACAAAAGATCTCTACAAAGTATTTTTTTTGCATGTTGTCATAACCAACGGATACGTCTCCAAACAACTGATCTCGCGCACCTTCCTTACAAAGATAGACCTGTTCCGTCCCCAACAGATTACACATCAAACTGGCTTCAATAGTCCAGCTTTTTTGCAAATCGTAATATGCCAGAGGGCGATTGAACGTGACAATATATTCACCCTTCTTCAGTGAAAGCGACCGCTTGTTTGGCCTTCCATCTATCATAGAAGTTGGTACATTGTCGGAAAAAACAATCGTCGAAGCTTTAGCCCCACGTACCTGCAGAAAATTTTCCTTGCCCGACCCGTCGAGAACATAAGGCTGTGGCTCTATCGGGCTGCGGCTGTCGGCAGTCAGAGGCTGTCCGACTACGGGCACCGAAACCGAATCGCCCTTGAGGTGCTTTATTTGCTCAAAGTTCCAATGGGCGAGAACCTGGCTTTGGCAATAAGCATTGTTAGTAACTGAAAATAACGTCAAGACACTGACAATAAGTGCCATTTTTAAATAGATGCGATTTCTAACACTCATAACATTTTTGTTCTATAATATTAATTACTTTAGTTTCCACCAATCGAAATTGAATAAATTACCGCTGCCCCCTTTGAACACCAAAAAGACATCGTGAACACCTTTCACCTTTTTTGTCTTGCACAATTGCACCGACCAAGTTAGCATGCTACCCGATTTTTTTACTGCGCAGTTTCCCATTAATGTTCCTGTAAGGCTATCGATATGGATTTCAATATTTCCCCCGTCGGAGATAGCGGCGACGGCAGCTTCAAATCGACCAGCCCCCTTGCCAAAATCCACCTGCCGAACTTTAATATAGTCACCGTTGCTGATGTCAGTCACATAAACACCGGCTTTTTCATCCGTTGCCGTTTCTACCCCTTCTTCCCAAGCAATAGTTTCGGCTTCAACACGCACAAAGGGATTCACTTTGCCCGCTGCCTCAACAATACCCGGCGTGGGAGTTATTCGGGGCATCGAGCCATCGGCGTTAAAGTTAAATTCATCCACACAAACCGAACGCATAAAACCACCGCCACCAGGCAATGCAGCGTTGTGGTAAAAGAAGTAGGATTTTCCTTTGTAGTCAACATATCCCGGGTGGTTGGTAAAAGCACCTCCTTTTTTAATGACGGACATAATGGTGTCGCCATAAGTCCATGGTCCGGTAGGGCTGATGCTTGTGGAATAAGCCAAATGTTCGGGAACGCCACCCGCGGCATAAAGCAGATAGTATTTATTATTGCGTTTAAACAACCAAGGAGCTTCCTCGTATGTTGTTTGCCGTTTTTCGCTACTATTTTCGGCTTCCTTGATTTTGGAAGTAAAGCAATCTTTTTTATCGGCTGCAACTTGCTGGATCCCCATACCCATATCGTAAGAGACCATGTCTTCATTTAACTTCACATGCCAAAGTACTGAAGTACCCCATGTCAGGTAAGACTGTTTGCTATCGTCTCTAACAACAGTCGGGTTGATATTGCCATCGCCACAATTTTCATCTACAAACGGTTTTCCAAGTAAATCGGCAAACGGCCCCCTGGGGTTATTCCCGATGGCCAAACCAATAGCCTTCTTATTTGTATTCTTGTCGATAGCGCTCACATACCAATAATATTTGTTGTTTGCAGTATTTTTTACGCAATGTGTAGCTTCGCAATCGATGGATTTTGCCCATGCAAATGTTTTTTCGGCATTGATGACACGGGGCTTGAAACCTTTGGCTGTTAGCTGCTCTTTAACAATCCCCACACTTTGGTCATAAGAAACCATTTCTTTGTTAAGTTTCACATAGTAAAGATGTGGATTTCCCCAATACAAGTAAGCCTGCCCATCATCGTCGATAAAAACAGAAGGATCGATATATCCCCAGCCACCCGCAATCATTGGCTTTCCCAATGCGTCTTTAAACGGCCCCTCCGGCCTGTCCGAAACGGCCACCCCGATGGCCATTCCCTTGCCGTTAGACTGGTTGATGGGAACATACCAATAAAATTTGCCATCCCTAAAAATGCACTGCCCCGCCCAAGCATCCTTATTAGCCCATCCAAAGGTCTTGAGAGAAAGAGCGGGTCCTCTGTCAGTCCAGTTTACCATGTCCGTGGTAGAATAGCAATACCAGTCTTTCATTGTAAACCATGTTGATTTATCCTCGTCGTGCCCGGTATATAGATACAAGGTACCATTGTGTACCATTGGAGCTGGGTCGGCTGTGTATGTGGTTTGTACAACAGGGTTTTGCGCTTTACCCATAAAGGGAAACATTATCACAACAACAGCTATACAAGCTAATTTATTCCAACTATTGTATTTCATTTTGATATATACAGGTTTATTTATTAAAGATTCATTTTGCAGCTATAAATTTATAAAGCACCACACCATGGGCAGGTACTTTGAGTTTCAATTCATCCCTTCCAGTATCAATATTGCTGATATCCTTCTGTCTCCATACGTCTCGAACAATAAATTTCCCGTTGATACCCAATTTTGGAAAGTCCTTGTATGAAATGTCCGCTATATCGAGACCAAAGTTGCAGAACCCCACTGCCCGGCTTCCATCTTCCAATTCCTTCACATAAATGCGAAGTTCACCCATGGTTTGAAGGCAGACTGCCTGCTTGACAAGAGGGTCCTGATTGATTTCGATCACTTCATCGTTTGTCAGCAGGTTCAAAGTAAAGTCATCGAATTTTTCCATGTCGCAACCAATCAGAAGCGGTGCCGAGAAAAGGCTCCAAAGGCTGATATGCAGATACTGTTCGTCAGGCTTAAGCCTGCTTTTATGGGGATTCCCCCATCCTACTATGCCCACAACAAGCATGTCCGGGTCATTATAATTGCCGGGCTTGGCGTAAGGAGCCGACTTGTCCTGGTCGAGTGCTATATTTTTCACACTCACCCACGTATCAGTTATGTCGTTGGTGGTGCGCCATAAATTGCCGCCGACCGAACCGCCCCACTTCCATACATCGGACATTCCGTACTGGCATACACTAAACACGATGTCGCGGGGTTGCTGACGGAGATAATCACCCATCACCTTAAATGGTTTCATGGCAGTACTCAGTTCGCTGCCACCTTTGTACGACAAAGACGATACTTTCGCTGGGTCATTATCCGGCAATCCATTAATTACATGACCATAGCTACACCAGTCGTATTTCAGGTAATCGAAACCCCATTTGGCATAACTATCTGCATCCTGTTCCTCGTAGCCATAACTGCCGGCGCAACCGCCGCATGTCCATGGGCCCGGACTTGAATAAAGGCCTACTTTAAGGCCAAGGCCATGGACATAATCTGCAAGCCCTTTCATATCTACAAATCGCGAGTTGGGAACAATGTTGCCGGATTCATCGCGAAACTTTCCACGCAACGACTGATCTTTGGAGCCGCGGTGGTTTTCCCAGAAATCGTCAATATTGATATATGTCCAGCCGTGGTTGATAAGTCCGCTTTTCACCATGGCATCGGCAGCGCGCTTCACCTTATCGGCCGAAACCTCGCTGGCAAAGCAGTTCCAGCTATTCCATCCCATGGGCGGGGTGAGAGCTATTTTGTCGCCGCATTCTATTCTGAATTTCCTCACCGCCTTTCCTTTTGCATTGTTAGCCTGAAGTGTAACAATATATGCTCCTGACTTCGAAAGCTTTCCTGTAATTAGACCTGTTTGAGGGTTGATCTTTAAACCTTTCGGTAAACTGTTGACCGAAAAGTTCATCGGACGATCACCTGTTGCAGTGACAAGAAATTGAAAAGGCGAACCAGGGCGGACACCAAAGACTTTAGCACCGGTAATTTTGGGTTCGGCCTTGGGAGCGGGAGTGAGGATATATGGCTCGGTTGCCACCGGGCTGTAGCTTTTGAATTTTGTAACACCTGTGGTTTCAAATTTGGCATCCACCCAGTCAACATGATCATAATAATTTCCATTACCCCCGTCGGTCACCACCAGTTCAACTTTCTGTACACCAGCAAGCTGTACTGAGCAAGTTCTGGCAGTATCGCCCAAATGCATTACTCCACTTGACCATAATTTTTTCTTATCTCCATACACAACGAACTCAGCAGCAGGTTTCTGACCCTTTACCTCGTCGTCTATTCCAACCTGAGCCATAAACGAAAGGGCTTTCCCTTCCAGTAAAATGGTCAGCGAACTCTCGGAATGACTTCCAAAACCTCGTTCGAAAATTTTGCCGGCTATAGTCAACGGTTTGCCATCCACCGATTTATTGCTTCGAGGCGTTCCAAACCCTTGGGTAGCTGCGCCCAAATCGAGTTGATCGAGCCAGACAGTTTGTGCAGACAAACGGGTCCCCCCACAAAAGCTGAATAGGGTGACGAAGCCCACAATTACTGTAAAACTAAAGTTGTTTATTACCTTCATGAGTACTGCATTTCTATATAATTTATAAATTTGTTTAACAACAAGAACCGATATTTGGAAAGTGATGCCGAACTGTTAGTTATTTGCAACACTTTTATTTCTTATCGCGCCGAATTTTCCCGACAGCTCTCACTATTTTTCCGTCGGGAGCAATACCCTCAATGACAATTGAATAAGTAGAAGGCGCATCTGCCGTATAAAATTCAAACAACGCTTTTCCTAACGCATCTGTCTTGAGAGCCGGACACCAATAAATCGTAGAACGCAAATCGAGCATAGGATTATCTATCTGCTCCTGCGTTTCGTATTTGGGTGTGTAGAACTGCTTGGTAATTTGATAGCCCAATGGTGTTACGAACTTGATATTCGTATTTTCTTCATGAGTTTGCAGTCCCTCACCCTTTTTTGTCGAGATCATTACAACTCCATTGTTTCCTTTGCCTCCAAATATAGCAGTTCCTGCAGGATCTTTAGCAACTTCTATTTGATCAACGTCTTGCACGCCCATCATCCCCAGCTCGTCCTCTTCAATATTCATTCCGTCGACAAGGATAAGCGGAGGATTATCGCTGTTGCGAATTCGAATGTGATTACCAAAAACATTGACCCCTGCTATCCCCATGAGCAATTGATAGATATCCGTAGCATTTTTCTCCGCAATTTGATCTGCGGAAACAAATGTATTGAATGCTGATGAATAAATAGAATTGCTGTTACTTTTCTTCTTTCTCTCTGCTGTCACAGTCACTCCATCCAAATTAATCATACGAACCCCATTTTCATAGGTATATCTTTGAGAGGCTTTCACAATATACTCTTTTAATTGTCCATAACCTGCTCTTTTTTGAGGAAATATTCCTCTTTTTTCAGGAGGGAAATTTTCCAGATCAAGACTCAGATCCACTCTATTACCTTTCTTTTTTGTTTGAGCTTGAATAATGTAGCTGGCACTGTCCGGAAGTTCAAAATGATTGAACGTGAACGCTCCGTTGTTGTCAGTAAACGTTTGTCCAAAGAAGGGATAGGTTGTCGAAAGAATTGTTACGGGATAGTCAGCCGAACTTTTATTTAATAGAATACCGCTTTTCACTTTGCCGGAAATCTCTTGTCCCACTTCAATGGCAATATGCGGTTTCTCGATCGTATCTGCCAATACTCTCCGAATATTATAACGCTTCCAGCCCTGAGTCATCATCAGCATATCCAGATGCATAGAAGATTTAGCATTTCCTTTTTTAAAATAATAGCCCGGATTTTCTATATATCCACAAAGGTCAGAAGCCAAAAGCATGGACGTAAGCACGTTGACGCAAGAATCGGGCGTCACATCACAATCATCGGTCACAGAAACCGACAAATTCGCTGTAATGAGTTGATCTTTGCTGTCTTTGAGATTGAGAGAAGCTTTCACGAGCTCCCTCTTTGCATAATTAACCTTATCTGTTGTGATATTACAATTTAAAATATCAGATTGATTCAAATTAAAGACTAATCTTTCGCTAATCGGCATCAACTTAGAATTGACAAGTAAGACATTTATCACCCCGGAAGGTAACCTATCCTTATCAAAGGAAATAAAATCTTTTTTGTCATCCCATTTCAATGCACTAAGTAATAAACCTCTGCAATGCAGCACCAAATAAAGTAATTGCGTCGAGTCAGATCTTTGTGGTTTAATGACACTCACCAGTAAATGATCCTTTTGCCAGAATGTTTGTATGCCGGGATTGCTCGCAACAGCTTTTGGTAATTCAAACGTTTTTTCGACGTTGTCTGAATTTCGACATACAGCATAAAGAGTTTCGTCCAATTTCGGATTAATAAAAAAGCACCCCATTCCCAGATGCTCCGATTTGAATGTAGCCACCGTATCCCCAGATTGGTTCTTGACAAACCCCTTTATATCTTCACCCAAGCCATCCCTGTTTAGAGCTTTGAATGCAATCTTATTGGGGACATCCGAAATGAGATTGCCTCCTTCGGGAAAAAAGTCCGTCTGATAGTCATCGTTTTTTGCATGCATGGGAATAAACAATTTCTGCAATTTTCCCAAATAATCATATTCTAGATACAAAGCGTTTGCCTGTTGATACGGATCAACTTTGATGGTAATATAAGCGATGGATTGCTTTCGTGAATATTCTATCGCTTTCAGTATACCATTCTGTTCCTTGATTTTCAGATTCTCAGGTACAATATTTTTTCCCGTTTTGACATCCCAAAAATGCAATTCCCCTTTTATCTCTTTCTGATTGCTATTTTGATATTCAAAAGAAGATTCAACTCTGCATGGAGCAGATTCGGGATAACCTATTTCGATTTTTCTGCGAAAAAAATAATTCGGATTCAAATTTTCCATAAACCGGGTGTAAAACCGCAATTGATATTCCCCTCCTGGAACATCTTCAGGTAAATCAAGATGCCCGGTATAGGCACCATCTGTATGCCGGATCTTGATCCTCCCCACAACCTCATTGTAGGGATTAACCAATTCGACATAAATATAGCGACTGGTCGTGTCGGGACGATGCGACATTGCATCAGCAAGGTATGCTCTGAGCCAAATTCTTTCACCTGAAATATAAAAAGTTTTATCAATTTGAGCATATATTTTTTCTTGGGGGAACGAGATTACTTGCCGCAGGAAACGACTTTTTATCGAATCAAGAAGGTCGTCTTGCACCTCTTGGGAGAAAACAACTACGGACACCGACCAAAAACAGAAAAAAGCAGCTAATACCTTTTTCCAAACCTTTGCATTTAATTGTTTCATCTTTTTTTATACTGTTTTTTCTCCCTATCCTTTACATTCAGCTTTCGCCCCTGCGCATTGTACTCCATCTATACTTTATTCACCTCGCACCGGACGGACATTCAATCCGACGGACACATTCGTGCAGGTTATGCCATATATGTCTGAATTATCTTGGCTGAAAGCGAAACTATAAGCAGCATTGAGAAAACTTTCATGTTTTTCTGACAGCCAGTAATATCCATAGGTGGATACGTTAGTGAGCGAGTCGCTTCCACTAAGAGACACTCCGCTTGCCGGTAAAAAGAGGACATTCCCGTTGGAAGCTGTAAACTGGTAACCTGTTATGGTACTATTTTGAGAATTCATAATCGTATCCCAAGTCACAGTGCAATTATCAAATAATTCCTTAACTTCGGCTTCTGTTGGCAAGCGCCACCCTTTTCCCCAATATTTAGACAAAATAGAAGATGCACCCGCCCAAGAAGCATACACACCAGAGTCTCCCTCAGCAGTTGCCCCCAGGTTATGTGAAGCCCATTCCACACTTGTACCCATATCAATCGAATCGGCAACACTTCCCGCATAGCTGTAGTTGCCTATGCTGTCGCTGTCATTATCATTGCTGCAACCAACCGTTAGCGCAAGCGTTATGATTGCCGCTATAAAAGCATAAACTATATAATTCTTTTTCATTGATCCACTATTTAGTTTTGATTTTGAGCCGTTTGAGAAAAATATGGAATAAGTCTAAAGTTTCGTACAAGAAACTGATAGCCAGTGAAAGACAAAGGAGTTGGGTTCAATCCGGTGAGGAAGGTTCCAGAACCTTGTTGCTTATTGTTATAATAAAATGTAACATAGTAATCATCTGAATAGTTCAAGATGCTTTCAATCGAAACCAAATTGCTTGTAATTGAAGAGAAAGGCAAAACGACAGGAACCCAGTTGTCGCCAACATCAGAGAAATTAAATGTGGGCCAAGTTCTGGTGTAAACATACGAGTTGCTAAAAAGATTTCCAGTTTCTTTATTATATATAGTGGTCCATGTATGACCAGATTTGACCTCCCTGCTGCTTCCTGTAGCGTTGATCTCGAAATAAAGTGCCAAATTCGACAGAACAGTGTACTTGTTCAGGTATGGATCAGAACCTCCCGAACTATTTCTCTCTGTTGCTTCTATTACATTCTGAAGGAAGGGCCTCAACCAAAAAGATATAGCAGCACTACGCCTCGTACTGGACGTTATTTGATCTGATTTACTGCACAATGCTGAATATGCGAACGATTGATTATTGTCGCCAACTCCTTCCATTGTTGTATTATTAAAGGAATATGTGGAACTCGTATAAAACAGATCAGAATCAGAAGAATCATACGCATCGAAACCAAACCCTCGCTTGTCGGGATAATACAAAATCGAAGGAGAATAAATGGTATCGCTTTTATAGAATCCATTATGCACCACGACATACATATTTGAGAATTGCTTGCTGGCAGATGATGGTACACCAGATCCGTCGGGCACTTGCACTTTTATCAACCCCTCGGAATTTCTCGAAATATCTTCAATCGTACCCGAAAGATATCCTCCTGATCTAGTCGAGTCAGGGAAAGCAACTTCAAGTTGATCAGAGGCTGTTATGGGAAGAGTGTCTGAAAATTGTAAATAAACAGATTCTCCTCCTATCGGGCTAAGATTCGAAATCGGGATTCCATAAGTAGAGAAGGTCGGTAGTCCCTTGACTACATGAAAAGAGAATTTCTCAGTGACGCCACTAATGGAAGTGACCCTCACCCACAATGCCCCTACTGTATTTGATGGAACGGCAATGATAATATAATTGGACCCAATTTGCCCTCTGTTGTTATTTACCGATGTAGTGACAGCACCAAGAGTATCAACAGCTGCCGTAGAGTCTGTCATACCAAACATAATGACAGAACTGGAATCAAAACCCTCACCTTTGATACAAATATAGTCGCCAACTTTTGCTTTTGTAATCTCAACAGAAGGCATCCCACTTATACAGCTAAAGATGGCGCTAATACCAGTAGTGGAAGAGGAAGCAGAATCTGCATCTGAATCTTTACAAGAAGTAAGGTTGGGCATTAGAAGCAAGCTTACTAGGAAAAGCAAAGCCGTAGGTATTATATATCTTTTCATAATCATATTTTTTATTTTTAGATCAATCGGCATTGAACTGACTAGACCAATCAAAACTGTAATATTTCAATCCCCCGATTCCCACTGTCTGATAGTCTCCATTTTTGGGACTTGAGGTTAAATAGGTATTTATATCTGAAGACTCCTTCGGATAATCCAATCGCCAAAATGTCCAGTTAGTCATAGATCGGCGATTATCTCCAAGTCCGGTATAAGTATTACCATCTGTTGTTACCGTATATTTCGCTTCAGTCGGAGGAGTAAGAGTTGAATCTCCTCTGTAACCCGCACAAACATATCCGGAATAACAATCTTGAGATATCAACAATTGCTTAGCGTCCGTAAAATCGTAAAAAGAATATCTTAACAAATCGTGCATGTAGAGGGCTTCCCACAAAAATTCCATCCGGCGTTCTTTCAGCAGAGTTAAAAAACTAATGCTCCCATTATCGCTTATAAGGCTTGCTCCGGCACGTGCACGAACCTTATTAAACAGCACAATATCTGTTGCATCAGAAGTTGAAGTTACATCATTTAAACCCATATTCGCCTCTATTCTCATCAAATAAACATCAGCCAACCTTAACATAGGATGCGATAATCCTGAATTGTACTGATATACGGGATAACCGGTATCTGCCTCAACTCCAACCATGAATTTACGTATTTGAACTCCGATAGAAGTATTCTTGCTTCCATAGATACCACTTAACTGCACCATCCCATTGGCAAGCCTATCGTAATACTCTCCCTTAGTGAACAGAGAACCATAAACGCGGTTGAGCCCCGATTCTCCGGCACCAACCATAACCGTATGTCCACTGGTATCTGTAGAGTCCGAAGCATTAGGAGCCAACATGTCCTTTAAAAGAGATAAACTCATATAGTATGAACCTCCGTTTGCTCCAAACAAACCATTTACTAAGTATTGATTATTAAATCCCCAAGAACTTTGTTTGCGGTTACCTCCGTAGGAATACGTTTCCCATCCGATTGCATACTGCAATGCAAACAATTCTTCTGTTTGCTTATGCCCTACTTTGGATATATCTTCGTAATCGCTTAACAAAGAATAACTTCCATTATCTGCATAAGATATACATCTATCAGCAGCATTGAGAGCCAATTTATATAACGCCTTACCAAGCTCAGCATCACTTCCCACTCCCATACCGGAGAGTTCCGCATAATATGAATAATATTTCGATTTATTCGGATTTTGATTTTCAGTGGTCGAGGAACTACCTGTCAAACTGTTTGAGAACCAATCTCCGCGTGCATAGGCAGCCATCGAACAATAAATTCGCGACAACATCCCATAGGCTGAGGCTTTGGTCAATCTCCGACTGCATGCCGTCCCTTCACTTGTTGCTTCATCGTCGGGAAGATACTCGGCTGCATACCTAAGGTCACGTGCGGCATATTCCAATACATCTTCATAAGGAGAAGGCGCGATTGATTGAAAGTTTAAAGTATAGTTCTGAGGATCTTCGATAATGAATACATCATGCCAGATGTCGGCTAGATACCAATATGCGACAGCTCTTATAAATCGCGCTTCCCCATAACAAATCCTCAGATTTTCCTCCGTTCCGCAAAAATCAGGATCTCTGTCCTCAGACCGTTCCATGCTAACTATCACATTGCTTGCTTGCGCAGCTACTGCATACAGAGAATTCCAACCCTCTGCCATTTGCGAGGCAAGAGATGTCGTATTCCAAAAAATATAATCCATAGTCGAATTTGTACTGACATTTGTTTGTTTCGACAAACTGTTTCCTGCACGCAAGTCACCAAAATAAACATCAAAATAGTTCACAAAGACAGCCCAAGGTGAACTATACAATGCACCGGTAGCACTTCTTGTGTTAGCATAACTTGTGTAATACGTGTCCTCGGACACCAGATAAGTGGAATCAACATTCAGTTTGTCGTTACAACTTGTCAATAACGACAGAAACACAATGGACAAAAAGAAGCCCGATATTATAGCCTTTTTCATAATTTGTAATCTTCTATGTAATTTCATTTTATAATCCGATGTCAAGACCAAAAGAATAAGTGCGAGGACTCGGATTTCTAAAGCTATCCACCCCGGTTCTCGTCATAGAAACGGAAGATACCCCGTTAGTACTTACCCCTGAAGGAGTATATCCCACTTCTGGGTCATATCCCGAATATCCGGTAATTGTTAAGACGTTACCCATTCTTGCAAAGACTCTCATTCTGGAAATTTTAAACATACTAACATATTTTTTCGGTAAAGTATATCCCACACTCAGATCCTTCAAACGCAAATAAGACCCATTTTCTATATATGCTGTGGATGTTCTGCTATTTTGATTAATATCATTGGCACGATATAAACGAGCTAATCTATCAGGGCTACTCTTTGCATTCGTAACGTACACATTCCAGATGTTGGCATAGCTGATCAAGTCATCATAAAATCCGGTTACTGGAGCATTTAAGATCGATGTAGCCTTATTAGAGTATTGAGAATTGGTGTCTTCCATCACATAACGCGTATAATTATATATTTTTCCTCCCACACTTGCATACAAAAAGAAAGACCAATCAAAACCTTTATAACTAAAAGAGTTATTCAGACCGATGGTAAATTTGGGGAAGGGATTACCCAGATAAGTACGATCCGAGGAATCCAATACTCCATCACTATTTAAATCTTTAAAAAGATAATCTCCGATATATGTACCGCTATAGTTGATCGTATTGCTTACAACCGTACCTCTACTATAGGATGTTGTAGCACGTTTGACGGTGCTTGTTCCATCCCCATTATCAACAAGAAAATCGGCTGCACTATTTATACGTCCATCAAAAACATAACCATAAAACTGACCTACTGGATGCCCTGCGGCCGTTCTCCAGTATGAGCCAGTATCAAAATATCCTGAGCCAATATTCAAAGAAGTGACCTCATTGATGTTTTTGGAGAATGTTAGATTACTCCTCCATGTAAACTTATTATTCGAGATATTTGTACTATTTATGGTTAACTCAATACCTTTATTTGTGATGGAACCTATATTGTAGTAAGGAGATGTATAACCGCCATTATTACTTGATCCCATATAACCCGGCAACGACAATTGCAACAACAAATTATTGGTCTTTTTATAATATGCTTCTAAAACTATTTGGAGCTTACCTCTAAAAAAATCAAGATCCAATCCTGCATTATAGGAATTTGTGGATTCCCATTTCAAATCAGGATTTCCAAGAGTAGATGTTGACCACACCTGTCCAAAACCATTTGTGGTGGAACTTAATGTACGGACATATTGGAAATCTCCGACATTGGAATTTCCGACCAATCCCCAACTTAAACGAAGCTTCGCATTGTTTATGAAATTGCTGAAAGACTGTTTCTTGAACCAAGGCTCTTCACTCAACCTCCATGCAAAGGCAAAAGACGGGAAGGTTCCCCATTTGTTCCCATCGCCAAACCGAGAAGTCCCATCTTGACGAATGGTTGCCGTAAACAAATAACGATCCTTGAAACTGTAGAATGCACGACCGAAGAAAGAGAACATTCTGTACAGATACGTTTGTCCCTGAGCGGTTGAATGCGAAGGATCTCCCGCACTGATTTCGTTATCATCCGTCACTCCTTCGCTGGTATCCGGATTGTAATACTCTGTTCTTTGAGCCAAAGAGTAATTATTTGAGTCTTCCGTATATTCAGACCCCAACATAAGCGTTAGTTTGTGATCGTCCTTAAACCTCTTATCAGCAGTCAGAATATTCTTCCACGTATATCTGTTCGAATGATTATCTCTATTGGATCGCACCAAACTACTATTATACGAATAGCCTGATACGTATGGACCCAAATAATAGTGAAACTTCGAAAAGTTGAAATTACCATTCAATTCCACTCTATACTTTAACCAGCTAACCGGCCTAACTTCGGCATATAGTGTTTGCTGCACTCCAAAATTGCGCGTCCATTTCTGTGTTGCGTTAAATTGGGCAAAAGGATTGTATGAATAGTGTCCATCATTATTGGAATTATATGAAAGTTGAGCGTCCGGACTCAAATAGGGCTGAGACCGAAGGGCGTTAGATATCTGGCTTCCAGCATCAACAACTGCCTCTTGGTAGCTGTTGTAAAAATTTGTAGATAGTCCTATTGTCAACCAACTTTTTGGTTTTATCTCTCCTATGGATCGTAACGTAAATCTCTGAAAAAGAGCACCCAAGGCCGATCCATTGTTTTCTTCATAGCTACCTGATGCTGAATAGGAGGATTTGTCTCCTCCTCCTCGTAATGCCAGATTATAACTTTGCGTAAAACCCTTTTTAAACATAATATCCTGCCAATCATACCCATCGGAGAGAAGCTCCGGGTGGCTATAATATTGATACTCGTCTGTTTGTGCTGCAGAAGTAGCATCATGCCCCACAAGTATTCTTTCCGATAAATAATTGTGTAAATATGTTGCATATTGCTCCAAATTAAGAATATCATATTTCTTTGCCAATTTAGTGAATCCAAAATTGGAACTGAAAGAAATGCTTGTACGTTCGTTGCGTTTCCCTTTCTTCAAACTCACTAAGATAACCCCATTCGCCGCTTGTGATCCGTATATAGCCGTAGCCGAGGCGTCTCTTAGCACCTCAATACTTTCGATATCGGCCGGATTAATACCCGCAAGCGGATTTTGCGTATAATCGGTATTATCAGATGTGATGACAACTCCATCCACCACAAAAATAGGCTGCGTACTTCCTTGAATAGATCCAGCTCCACGGATAGTGATTGATGTACCTGAACCGGGTGTACCTGTATTTTGAGCCATGTTCAATCCGGCAATACGACCTTGCAAGGCTTGGTCGATAGTCGTGATATTCTGTTCTTCAATGGTTTTAGATGTTATAGACGATACAGAGCCTGTCAAGTCAGAGCGTTTCATTTCGCCATATCCAATTGCCACAACTTCGTTCAACACGTAAGAATCGGGCTCTAAAACAATTTTTAATGATCCCGAACCTTTCACTTTCACAGTCTGCTTTCGCATTCCGATATAGGAAAAGGTTAGCATAGTCCCTATTTGGCAATCTTTTATCAAGAAGCTTCCATTTTCATTTGTTATAGCAACTGGCTTACCATTTATTGACACAGTCACTCCTATAACAGGTTCAGAATCTTCCAAATAGATGACAGTTCCCTTCAATATGAAATTACCATCAGCAGGTGCCGACATATCTGCACGGAAAGACGCATTCACTCCAACCGGACAAATTAAGATTAAAGCTATCAACAACCCCAATTTGAAAGAAAGCTGACAGAACTTCAAACACAACGTTCTCTTAATATCTTTCATCCTATTAAAATTATATATGTTATTAAATCTATTTTTTTTATACATATCATCATAAAGTTACTTCCAAACCTATCGAAATTGTTCTTGGATTTGGAAGCCTGAATGCATCTACACCATTGTATAGCAAACTGGGAGAAGATACTCCAGTATTTCTATTGGTGTAATATGCTGCATTTCCAACCTCTGGGTCATACCCTGAATAACTTGTGATAGTAAATAGATTTGTGACATTAGCATATATCCTCATATTTGTTATCTTAAACTTATGATTAATTTTATTAGAAAGATTATAACCAAGGGTCATGTTCTTCATTCTAAGGTAGTCTGCCTTTTCCACATTGCCTGCATAATCGGAATATCCACCAAGCGCATAGGCTGTATAATTAAAGTCTTTTGCTCCCGTCCGCGAATAAAGCATAAAAGAAAAGTCGAAATCGCGGTATTTAAATTCATTAACCAGCCCGATGGTCGTTTTGGGAGAAGCACTACCTAAGAACTTTTCATTTGTCGCATCGTAAAACTCGGCAACCGAATGCCCCTGTGCTGTGCGGGTGAGGATCCCGCTATTTTGATTTTCGGAACTCCAATCGTATGCATCGATGTAGTTACCTTGAGTATTAAGTGAGACGACTTCATTTTTGTTGAAAGCTAAATTCAGACTTGTATTCCACACAAAATTGCCATTGCTGACGTTAATGGTCTTCAGAGACAGTTCAAAACCGTGATTCTTTAATGAGCCGACATTAAACCAGGTCGAATCCCTCTGAAGATCCGTTGAGATAAGAGGCACCTGATACAGCATGTTCTTTGTGACATCTTTGTAAGCATCTGCGCTCAACTGTATACGCCCGTTAAAGAAAGACATGTCAATGCCGATATTCAAAGAGTTGGTTTTTTCCCACGCAGCATCACTCTGATCCATCATAATTGACATCGAAGAAATTCCGTTTTCATTCGAAAGCGTATATAGATCAAGATTACTATAATACCTTCTTGCGATGTTATTGTTTCCCACAACTCCATAGCTCCCTCGTATTTTCAACTCATTCATAACCTTCTTGACCTTTTTCATGAAAGGTTCGTTGCTAACCCTCCAAGCAAAACCTCCCGAACCTGAACTCTTCCAACGATTTCCTGCAGAATACAGAGAGTTTCCGTCTTGCCGGAAAGTTCCCATCAGGAAATACCTATCAAGTAAACCGTAATTTATATTTCCGAAATATGAGACTGTTTTATATTGGAAATGGGCTCCTCCTGCATAAGATCCATCATCAGCACCAGCATTAATATCGGGCAAATAAACATCATCAAGAGAAGAACCTGTTCGACTAACAAAAGTGTAATTGTCGTATGTACTTTTATATTCATGTCCGGCCAAGGCTTTCAGTTGATGTATTTTCCCGAAGGTTGTTTCATAGATTAGTATGTTTCTCCAAGTGAATTCATTGATATAATGCTTATATTGAGAGCGCAATGCTTCTGAATAATCAACATTAGAAGAATATATTGTATCTAGCCTTTGCCCAAAATAGCTTTTATCCGTAAAAAATGCATTATCTGTCATTTCTGAACGGATGCTTATCTTCTTTGATGGTCTTATTTCAACATAGGCTCTTCCGTTGCCCATATATCTTTTTCCCGTAGCAGTTTTGCTATTCATTATATATTGAGGAGAATAGCCATTGAGTTCTGCAGTCGGATTAAGCGTATATTTTAGTTGTTCCCAACTTTCGGCCACATTATCCTGTTCTGAAATATTCATCGCAATATTAATTCCGGTCTCTAGCCAACTTTTATATCCGATTGTGCTACCGACGCTGGATGTGAAACGATTCATCCCACTACCCGACATGATTCCTTTTTCATTCAAATATCCAGCCGCAATATTGTAAGTAGAAATCTCGCCGCCGCCTAAACATGATAGATTGTACTGATTAGTGAATGAATTTTGAAACATACGACTTTGCTCATCCGTCGATCCTTCGCCAAGTATGTTCGCAACATCAACTTTTTTCGGCAATGTATTCATGCCCCATCGTCCAGCAATTTTCAGTATAGGATTTTGAAACAGTTTCCCTTTTTTAGAAGTAATAACGATCACCCCATTGGCAGCCTGAGCACCATACAAAGACGTTGCAGCTACGTCTTTGAGTACGTCGACCCGTTCAATATTATTAGGATCAATAGCTGACAATAGATTTTCGATATAATCCCCTGCCTCGAATGTATTTATGATGACTCCGTCAACGACATATATAGGAGAGGAAATCATCTGCAAAGTTCTGATTCCCCGAACTGTAACTTGATTGGAGGCTCCCGTAGATCCGGAGTTTGCACTAACAGTAAGTCCGGGAACCAATCCGCCAAGTATATCCTCAATGCTTAATGCATGTTGATTGTTTGCTTCCGCCGAGGTGTACACTGTAGTGGAAGACCCCGTAAAGCTTCCTCGCTCATGCTTTTGGTACCCAATATTCACATCATCATTAAATATAGAAACCGCTCTTTCGAGCACAATTTTCATATCGGATTGGTTGTCACCAACCGCAATAGATTGTTCTTCGTAATTTTCTAGCGAGAAACGGATCAGCGATTCTTTATCCACTTTGATGTCAAATAACCCGTTTGCATTTGTAACTGATATTTTTTTCCCATTGCTTTGGATTAAAACACCTTTCATGGAAACCCCGTCACTGTTAATAACTTCTCCTTTCAGTGAAATCTGTTGTTTTTTATCATTCTGCTGTTCTCGTTCACTAGCATATCCTCTAATAAGGACTATTTGAATATTTGAAAAAAACACAACAAGCAGCAAAAAATTCCAACAAAGAGATTTCCTGTTTATAAAATCCTTCATAGTATGATTATTTAATGGTTTAATTCCCTATAGCTTTACTTTAAATTTTGATAATCAATAATTTGTAGTCACTGGAGTCGCTGTCGGGACCAACCTTACATTTGCAATAAACAATTGAAATTGATTCATTACAGTTGCCGTATGACCATCGTTATTTGCGTCTATGTTGATGAAGCCAAGAAGAGACTGAAGGGCTGTATCGGTAGCCAGGGAGGTAAGATATGTCCCGATTGAAGTCAACGATAACCCGGTAAAATTGCTAAAATCAACAGTCACAGTTTCCCACCCGTTGGTATAGGCATACGGCGCTCCCAGCGACCAAGGAATATAATTGTAAATGACCGAACTTGTCGCACCTGAATAATTCTTATTAACCCGATATGTGATTGCTCCCGAACTCCAACTGTAAGGGCTATACAGATCAAATTGGATTGCCAAATCCGTCATGCTGGTTGATGAAGTGATCTCAGAGCCAGCCTTTTTCAACATGGCCGAAAGAGCGGGGTTAGGATACCACTTAATAAAAGAGTTCAAACTACTTGACGAGGTTTTAATCGGAATGGATCCTGCTAACGAAGGAAATACCAACACCGTGTCCGGATTTTGCGCAAGGCCAGTTGCTTGGGCAATAGAAGCCGAGTCGCTCAATATAGCCCCATTCGAAGGCGTGGTGACCATGTAAGATTCCTTGAACGATTCCAAGAATATTCCCTTCTTGTAATACATGTAAGCCGGAGAATAAACCGTATCCCCCTCATTGCACAGAATTCTGATGGATCCGCTGCTGACACCACCTGCTCCCGGCGGTGTGATAGCGGTGACAGTTGTCTTATTTATGACATTGAATTCCGTAGCATCGACGTATCCGCTGCTTGACGGAAAACTGACTTCTGTCGTGGTTGAAAGGTAATTTCCTGTTAGAGTAACCACATCTCCTTCGCGGGGAAGCGAATTCGAAACCTTGGTTATCACAGATGTTTTCTTGAATATAAATTCGAAATTTGCATTCCCGTGGTTCGTTACCACCTTAATAACATTCACAGAGGTGGTATCGGACATTTCTTCTGCAATTGGAGTAGTTGTAGGGATAGTAAATGTAATTGAATTATCAGAAGTATAACTTGAATTGAAGGATGCTTTCTGGCCATTGCAATAAACAGCTGTCAAACCAGTAAAGCCAAAACCTTCCAAACGAATGCGCCGCCCCAAGTAAGAAGAGGAAATTTCACGGCTAACGCTTCCCTCCTGACTTGTCCATACGCCAGACACTCCCACTGTCACTCCCTCGACCTCGGGTAATTTAAAACCATCGCATGAAACAAATAGCGTAGTTATGCAGAAGGCTGCTAGCATAAACAAATAGAGATGTGTGTTTTTTACATTTTTCATAAGTAATTCTTAATTTATCGGTTAAACTACCTTAGCTTTTAACTTTCAAGGTCAAGGTATATACGAAATCTGGATCATCCTATTTGGGCTTTTATCAATAAGATAGTCTACTCAATTTTGAATTAAGCAATAAAAATTGATCGTATTTGCATTTTGTTTCTTGAATGCAAATGAAAAACTCCTTATTGAATCTCCCTGTAAAAGAGCTCTTTTCTTGCTATTGAGATCCATATAACTCAAGCGCAATGAAACTCAGTAGCTCCTTTTATTCAAATTTAACCATATCAAAATATGCATCTGTAACATTAGAACCACCGCCGACTCCCCATGCTATTTGAACTGTACCTTCCTTAAAAGTCGTGTCAGTACCTTGCGCAGCCAATTCCCATGCTACATTGTCTAACGAGTAGTAGAACGAAAGGGTTGTTCCTTTAGCGACAGCCCTAAGATATAATGGACCTGTGGTGTATCCCGATAAGGAAATCTTGGCATCAAAAATATTGGTCACGCCTGTTGCTTCATCTAATTTTATCCCACGAAATTTCATCTGCCCCACAATCCCTGTAGTTTGAACTACAAAATAATAGCCCCGTCTAACACAAGAGGAATACCCGGAAGCAGCAGACTGCGCTCTTAGAACAATACCGTTCTTTGTGAGATCAGTGGTCGAAGTTTTGGTATACTGAATCCACTCCACCTGCTGATCGGCGCTACTTGAAATTGCCGTAAGATCAACAGAACAAACATTTCCCGTACGGGTAAGCCCTCTAAAAAGGTTCGTCTTGTTAGCATCTGCTAAAGTCACACCCAAGGTTGCAGCATTCGTAAGTTCAAAAGTGCTGGAAGAGGCAGTGCCTGGAAACGGTACCATATTCTTATAGGTACTTCCATTGTAATAACCGTTGCCACCCTTGTCAAAGGTATACACTACTTGTGAGAACAATGATATTGGAAATACGGCCAATACGGCTAATAAAACCGGCGTAATAATTAGTGTTTTCATAAAATAAATTGGTTAATAAATTAATTATAGATTAAGAGCTTTTTAACTTTCAAGGTCAAGGTATATACGAAATCTGGATCATATAAAGAAATCAGGATAGCACATAATTGAATTACAGATCCTTGTTTATTTAATCAATGCAAAGATAGTTGAAACAGAGTCTGTAGCCTCATTTCTATATTACATTTCGATTAACAGGTATTACCCGCATATATCTTTCTCTTCTTTTTTTATACCATTCGAAACTATAATCCCATTTGAGCTTTCATTAATAGAATAAATTACTTAATTTTGAATTAAGCAATAAAATTGATTGTATTTGCATTTTGCTTATTGAATGCAGATGAAAAACACCTCTACTATGAAACCATTTTATATATTGTTAATTGGCCTTACACTTTATACAAATCATGCGATTGCGCAAATCCAGCTTCATAAAGTAAAAGAATATGGCTCGGAGGAACTATCTTCCAATTTATTCAATAAAATAGTACAAGATTCTTATGGGTTTATATGGATCGCCACGGATTATGGGCTGAACAAATTCGATGGATTCAAATTCGTCCAATATCTGAATAACAGAAAAGACCATACTTCGCTTCTGAGTAATAATATCAAGACTTTGACGCTGGACAAAAAAGGCAATTTATGGGTGGGATGCAATAGTGGGCTTCAACTCTATGACCCTGCTTTAGATTCTTTTAAAACAATCTCTTTTCCGGATAGCCTAACTCCCTATATTTCGGAAATTAGAGAAATACACAACGGGGAAATATGGGTTACAACGGCAGGCAGAGGAACATTTCTAATCGACAGAACAACTCTTAAAGCGAAGAGCATGACGGTTATAAACCAGATTGCAGGATATTTCCCGGGGTCTATATACGAAGACAGACACAAAATGTTGTGGATTAGTACGAATAAAAAGCTTCTAAGAATTGATCCTTCTCTAAAAAAATACACTTCTTTTTCTCAATTCAATAATAATGTATCGGGATTTGTCGAGGATAGGCAGGGCCGACTCTTCATGAGTACATCGAATTATGTTTATTATATGAATGATGGATCACAAACATTCATTCCTATTGAAAAAACAGAAGTTGGACTCAGTATAAGAGGTCTGATCAAAAGCAAAAAGGGAATAATATATCTCGCCACTGATGGGCAAGGATTAAAATACATAGACACCAAACAAAACAAGATATTACCTGTCTCAATTGGAGAAAGTCCATATGATTTAAAAAGAACAAAAATCCAAACAATCTTTGAAGACCGGGATTCAAATTTATGGCTAGGCTGTTTTTCGAAAGGAATTCTTGTTATTCCAAATGAATCACCAAAATTCAAATTTTGGCCATTGAGCGGCAATGAATACCAAATGGGCAATACTCCCATATCAATTTGCAAAGATCATAATGAAAACATTTGGTGTGCAGTCGAAAATGAAGGTATAATAAAACTAAACAATAAAGGAGCGTTCATTAAGCATCTCAACACATTTGACGACATCACAAAAATATATGAAGACTCACACAAAAAACTTTGGATAACCTCCTATAAACACGGATTGGGAGTATTGAACGAGAAAAGCGAGCAGTGCAATTTTATGAATATTACTTCAACCGGATATATGAAAACGATGGTCGAAGGCCGGGATGACCATTTGTACATATCCACGTTTGGTTCAGGTTTTATGCGCTACAATTTAAATACTGGAAAATGGGTAAAATATGAAATGAATCAGAAAAATAAATCATGGCTCGGAAACGATTGGATCAACTGCATTTTATGCGATTCGCAAGGATTAATATGGCTTGGACATTACAAAGGCGTAAGTTGTTTCGATCCCGATAACAATCGTTTTATTGATCTAAAACAACAAGATATCTTATCCAAACAGATCTGTATTTCACTCATGGAGAGCAGAGATGGAAAAATATGGATCGGCACCTATAATGGACTTTTTTGTCTCGACAAAAAAACGAAAAACGTTAAAAACTACACCATAGACGACGGATTGTACAGCAATGTCATCTGCGGTTTGGCCGAAGATGGAAAGGGAAATATCTGGTGTAGCACCTTTCGTGGAATTAACCTATTGAGAAGATTATCAAATCAGATAATCTGTTTCTACCAAGGAAATGGTTTAGAAGATAAAACCTACAACCGAGATGTTTATTGGCAAGACCCAAACGGGCTGATCTTCTTCGGAGGAAACAAGGGGATAACTTCATTTGATCCATCTCAAATGACTTTCAATAAAAAATACAGCTACACAGTGTTGATAACGAGCCTGTATGCTCATAGCCAGCCAGTGACAGCAAACACTCAATCAGGCGGAAAAAACATTGTTTCTTCGAATGTTTTAAATTCCAATGTCTTTCATTTTTCTTACGAAGACAATACTTTTACCTTTGAATTTTCTACCATGGACTTCAAAGATCCGGAAAATATCTATTTTCAATACAGGATAAAAGAGCTAAGCAACATATGGAACTCAACAAAATCAGGCGTAAACCAAGTGGCATACAGCCACCTGGATCCAGGAAAATACACAATGGAAGTACGTGCCTGCAAATATGAGTCAATATCTCAAATAAAAACAATTACAATAATTATATCCCCTCCTTGGTATAAAAGTAAGGTTGCTTATTTTATCTACATTTTACTGGTCAGCATATTTGTTCTATTCAGTTTTTATCTGATTAGAAAGAAAAGAAGAGAAATTATAAATGAATTCAGGCTCCAATCCTTCATCTATATATCCCACGAAATACGTTCCCCACTCACATTGATCATTAATCCGATAAAGAAACTTCTTAAAGAAGACCTTCCTCCAAACATAGAAAAAACAATACAAGGAGTATATCGAAACTCAAATCGCATGCTCGGTCTTGTAGATCAACTTCTTGACGTGCGAAAAATCGACCAAGGGAAAATGAAATTAAAATATCGAGAAACTGATTTAGTTAGCTTTATCAATGATGTATATAATATTTTTGAAATTCAAGCGCAGGAGAGAGGAATAAGCTTTAATTTTTCGCATCAAACAGAGTTCTTATTGGCTTGGATCGATCAAAATAATTTTGATAAAATTATTATAAATATATTATCAAATGCATTCAAATTTACCCCGGATAAAGGAGAAATCTCAATCAACTTGACCAGCGGCAATTACAAAACCCGAACAGACACTCTATTCGAATATGCAGAAATAACCATAACAGATTCGGGAATGGGAATAGATGAAGATAAAAAAGACAAAATATTTGATAAATATTATCAAAGCTATAATCGCGATACGTTCGGGGAAATGGGCTACGGAATAGGATTGAATCTTGCCAAGATGTTAGTTCAGCTTCATCACGGATCTATTCGCGTAGAAAACCTCAAAGATAAGAAAGGGTGTCGTTTTTCAGTGAGAATACCTTTAGGCAAAAATCATTTGAAGAAAGAAGATCTCATAGAAACATTTCCACAAATAATTTCGTCTTCGATTTCTAATTTACCAGAAAAAGACGAGCCTTTAAAATCATTCAAGAGAAAGACGAAGTACAAAATACTAGTGATTGATGACGAAGAAGAGATGATAAATTATCTACAAAATGAATTCAAAGACGCTTATAAAGTGCTGACTGCGAACGATGGTACTAAAGGCCTACAAACAGCACTTTTTCAAATGCCAGATCTAATTATTTCCGATGTTTTAATGCCTCAAATGGATGGCTTCACATTGGTGAAGAAATTACGAAGCAATAGCAACATTTGCCACATTCCAATTATTCTACTAACCTCAAAGATTGATTTCGAAGATCGAATAGAAGGACTGAATGAAGGGGCTGATGCCTATTTAACTAAACCCTTCGATCTGGAAGAATTATCTTTGATAATGAAGAATCTAATCAACAGCAGATCTTTCCTGAAAAGTAAGTATTCGGGAATGCAAGATCAGTCAGAAAAAGTTATTCCCGTAGAATTTAAGTCGAGTGATGAAACGTTTATGGAGCAAATCATGGCTATAATTAATAAGAACATAAGTAATCCCCAATTAAATGTAGCCATGTTGATGGCGGATCTTAGATTAAGTCGGGTTCATCTACATAGAAAGATAAAAATGGCAACAGGGCTATCAGCCGGAAATTTCATTCGCAGCATAAGATTGAGACAAGCGGCCATACTACTAAAAGAAAAGAAAATAGACATCTCACAAATTGCATACGCTGTTGGTTTCTCTAGCCAAACTCATTTTTCAACTGCATTCAAAAATTTTTATGGAGTCTCTCCCTCAGAGTATATTACTCAAAAGAATCAATCCTTCGAGCCAAATGATACAAACGAAAAAACTTGATTTCAAAATAAAAAACAACTTTCAAAACGCCAGCAAGCCCGTTACAAGTCACAAAGTTCTAGTAAGATTTCAAACCAAATAGATTAAACCCAGATTACTCTTTTGCTTGTAACTGTAATAGTTTGCATCGATTGCATTGATATTCATTCAGACCTTTGGGAGAAAGAATTGAGTCGATCAAGAGGTCTCAATTGAATTCAATAAAGTGGAAGCAAATTCTATTTTATAGAATTATAAGTTCTTTTAAGGCATTAAATGTGCTTTTTCTTCTGCAATCATTGTTATTATTTTAAGTTAAGCGGAAATTTATGTTTCTTAGTATAAGCAGCAGCCATTCGCTTAATCACCACTTAACGCTACTGATAATGAAACTATTTATAATTATCCTCTTCACACTATTGTCTACCACTTTCTCGTCGAGCATCAAAGCTCAGCAGACAGTGAAGTCTGAGACTATAAAAATTCCTGTCTATAATTATACTCAATTGGAGCCTATGCTTCATCCAAAAGCTGACAATGATACTACTTACATTTTCAATTTTTGGGCTACCTACTGCATTCCCTGTATCAAAGAGCTGCCTTACTTCGAACAAATAGGGAAAGAATATGCTTCTAAAAAAGTAAAAGTTGTTCTGATTAGTATGGACTTCAAATCAAAAATAACCTCTCAAGTAATTCCTTTTATCAAGAAGCGAAAAGTGCAATCGCCTGTCATCGTATTGAGCGACCCCGACGCCAACAGTTGGATTGACAAGGTGAATGCAACATGGAGCGGGGCACTACCTGCTACGTTGATAGTAAAAGGGAACAGCCGGGAGTTTTACGAAAAATCATTTACGTATGATGAGCTTCAAGTATTAACAATTAAATTTTTAAAACAATGAAACGTATCGTTCTTCTAATAACACTCGTTCTTGCAGCATTTGCAGGCATCTCTGCCCAAGGTTACAAAGTTGGTGACACTGCGGCCGATTTCAAACTAAAAAACGTTGATAACAAGATGGTTTCTCTGGCAGACTTCTCAAAAGCCAAAGGTTTTATCATTGTGTTTACATGCAACCACTGCCCATATGCAAAAGCCTATGAACAGAGAATCGTTGCTTTAGACAAAAAATATAAAGCCAAAGGCTATCCGGTAATTGCCATTAACCCTAACAATCCGGCGACTGTGCCTGCCGATAGTTTTGAAGAAATGCAGAAACGCCATAAAGAAGCCGGATTTACCTTCCCTTATCTGTTTGATAACGGACAAAAGATATATCCCGTATATGGTGCTACCCGCACACCCCATGTGTTCTTGTTAGAGAAAACAAAGAAAGGGAATGTAGTTCGCTACATAGGTGCCATCGACGACAATTACGAAGATGCTTCAGCAGTGAAAACGCCTTATCTAGCCAACGCAGTAGATGCTTTGCTAGCAGGGAAAGAAGTAAATCCCAGTTCTACCAAAGCTATTGGTTGCGGTATAAAATAAAGTACTTCTTACTGCAGAAAACAGTTATAGATTCTTTTCAGAACAGCTGTTCATATATAACAACATCCCCATGTTGCCTATAAAAACATCCTCATGTTCAATCACATAACATCCGGATGTTTATAGAAGAACATGGGGATGTTCTTTGGACGCAAGTTACGATAAAAGAAGGCGAAAAAAGGACGCTTATAAATATAAAGAGGAAGCATATACGCCCATACTCAGCTCTTTTCCAGCCATTCCTTAAAAGAAGAAACTTTCAACCGACTTACTATTGCTTTCTCTGGCAATTGCACTTTTAAATGTACGACTATTTTTCGATTGAAGTAGGCCTGAATGGAAATTACTCCTGCCCGATTGACAATCATCTGACGGTTAATGCGAAAAAAAACCTGCGGATTACACACTTTTTCCACATACTCCAAATTCTTAAACAAAGGGTACTTCTTTCCATCAGAAGTATACATATAAACCGTTTCAAATTCAAGAGCAAAAACGGCAACATCCTTAATATAAACAACAAAAGATTTTTCACGTAATTGCGTTAAAAAGCTCTCTTGATACGTATTTGCCTGTTGAACAGGAACAAACGCCAAGGCGCTACTTTTAGCTTGTATACTTCCTACCAATCTCTTAAACTTCGTCAATGCTGCCTGAATCTCCCCCTCCTTAAAAGGTTTGAGAATATACTCAATACCATTATTCTTAATAGCCTGCAACGTATATTCATCATAAGCCGTGCAGAAAATAACAGGGATCGTAACATCAATATGCTTGAAAATTTCAAAACTATATCCGTCTTCTAGTTGAATATCCAAGAAAATCAAGTCAATCTTATTTTGATGCTTACTCAGAAACTGAACTGCCTTAACAATAGAACCCAAAATAGTAGTCACCAAAAAATCAGAATCTTCTTCTATCATCTCTTTGAGGAGTTGAGCTGTAAATTTCTCATCTTCAACTATCAGTACATTCATTTTTCAATAAGTTTTAGTTTTACTTCAAACACTTCGTCGGTATGCGTTATCATCATTCCGTCAAGCACTCCTAAGAGCCTATAGCGTTTAGCAATGTTATCCAAACCATAGCCCGATGGTGGTGGTGTGGTAAACTTCGGTCGTATATTGTTTTTCACAGAAAGATATAACCCATCAACACTAGTGATAGAAATCTGCAATGGATTAGCCGATGACAAGGTATTATGCTTAAAACAATTTTCAACCACAATTTGTAAGCTAAGTGTTGGAATAAGATAACTACCTAAAGAGCCTTCATCAATATCAATTAGCACTTTCACCCCTCCCTCATTTCTGGCTTCAACCAAGAATAGATAAGACTTTAGCACACCCAACTCCTCGGATAACGCAACGGCAGAAGATTCATTATATTTGAGCGTTTGCCTATAAAAATCGGATAAGCTCATAACAAACCGTTCCGAATCCGAGTGCTTACTGCGCACCATCATTCGTAACGTATTCAATGAATTGAAAAGAAAATGAGGATCAACCCTTGTTCTTAGCTCTTGCAACTGCACTTTATAATGTTCAGCCTGCATCTCCTGCTTCTCGAGCTGCAAACGAGCAATATCGGCATTGGCACTAAGCACACGCTGTATAATAAGAAATAAAATAGAAGCTAATAATAATTTTAATATAAGATTCCATCGAATGGGTTCCCATACATGAACAATAAGAAGGGTAGAGAGAACATAAGCAAAAGTAGACCCAACTACTATAGCAATCACAATCTTTAATACCCTAATTTTTGCCTGAGAATGAGATGCTTTATCTAATAAATGCCATAACAAATAAAGCACTATTGAAGCCAAAAGCCATCGATGAAAGACATCAAGGCTAAATTCAAACACCTCTTTATTAGAGAATAAATTTAATACCGGCAAAAGGACAGCCAGTGCCACAGGAAATAAGATATTTTTTACACGCTCCATACTTAGCTCATAATTAAGATTAAAGGCATAGTAATACAACATGATCACTAACCCAAAGATACAGTAATAATTCTCTCCTTGATAATTTTCGTAGAAAATAAAAAGGAAGTAAACTTACTCAGCATTTTTATTACTTGGCAAAAAGAATCGATATGCAAACTCTAACCTAAAACTTTTCATAGATATTTTCTTCAATGGCTCTGCCCGATTGCCGATAGGAAATGTGAACAATGTCCAATTATTATGATCTGCATCCGAATATATCTGAAGTGTAGTTCCCCGATTATAACCCACTCCCAATGATAGTAAATGATGCTTTGTTATCAGAAAATCGGCAGAACTTGAAAGATTCCAACCCACAGAACGTAAATAACAACCTTTATCATCACCCTCCGTAATTCGAAATGTTCGTTGGCTCCCCTCCATTTCAGCTATTAGAGTCACTGCACTTGTCAATTGATAACTAATCTTTGGACGAATCGGTAGCATGCCCGATATTCTCAACCTGTTATTCACTTTATAATCGACAAACAACAATGGATTCAATTGATGACCAAAGAGCTGGCGAGCATATATTAAGCCATATCCGATTGCCAAGTTAGGATTGTAAACAACCGTGTATCTGCTGCCCAAAGAATATAAAAAATCATCTCCGCTTATTGATTTAAAATCAGCATGCATCCCGGCCTGTGCAAACACCATCCATTTTCTCTCCCTACTGTAGGCATGTTGCCAGAAGAGTTTCAAATTTATTTCTTTTAAAGCATAATTCCATTCTTCAACAGATTGAATATGAAAGGAAGCATATTCAATCTGCCCATTCAACGCGCTATTTCTCCGTTTCGAAATCCGAAAATTTAAAAAAGTATTCGCATCGATGAGATTACCTCCTTTCAAAGAATCATTTCTGATTGCATTATACGTATACTTCAAACCAGCCAACGCATTACTATCCCCTTGAGAAAAAGCTTCTTGAGCATAAAAAAGACAACTCAAAAACATATAAAAAAAGAATCGATTGCTCATCACCAAGTATCATTAACAATTCTTCCATCCACCAACTCGATAATGCGATCGGAATTACGAGCAAAATCATCGTCGTGCGTAACCGCAATAATCGTTTGATTCCGTTCCTTTGAGAGTTGACGAAAAATATCAAATACATTCTTGGTATTCACTGAATCCAGATTACCTGTCGGCTCATCACCCATAATTATTGTTGGATCATTAATCAACGCTCTGGCAATGGCCACACGTTGTTGTTGTCCACCCGACAGACGAGAAGCTTTCTTGTCTTCTTGCCCACTTACATCAAGTAATTTAAGCAGATTCACCGCTTTATCATAAACGACTTCTTTAGGATATCTGCCTAGTTTTAAAGCAGGAAGCATTACATTGTCAACTACCGAAAAATCCGGTAGCAAAAAATGAAACTGAAAGACAAAACCAATATGCTCATTCCGGAAAGCAGCCAATTGATTCTGTCCCATTTCTGTCACGTTCGTCCCATTTACAGAAATAGTTCCCTCATAATCCGTATCCATAGTGGACAACAAATAGAGTAGGGTCGATTTTCCAGATCCGGATTTACCGACAACAGAGATAAATTCACCCTTATTTACATCAAACGTAATGCCTTTCAATACTTGAAAATCCTGTGGGTTATGAAAATATTTCACTACACTATTAACTGAAAGAACCTTATCCATATTCTTATCCTCTTAAAATTAAAACTGGGTCAACCTTTGACGCCTTTCTGGCGGGAAGATATCCAGCAATAGTCGTTATAATCAACCCGAAAAGAAAAGCTAAAACATAATCTAACGGCCTGAATTGAATGGGTAGTGTAGTCAAAAAAGCAATCTTATAAGGAACCAACCCTACCAGATAAGAAATAACATAGCCCAGCAACAAACCTATTAATCCGCCAATAAAACCTATGATAAGAGATTCCATAAGAAAAATATGCACTATATCTTTTCCGTCAAAACCCATTGCTTTCAGAATTGCAATCTCACGCATCTTTTCGTTTACTGTCATATTCATAATGTTATAAATGCCAAATCCGGCAACAATCAAGATAGTAAATGAAATCACCATGGCCAAGATGTTCCGTAATATGGATGAAGATTCAAGCTGACTATTGCCTTCCTTCCACGATTCCACCTTATAAGAAATCTTTTTTGTCATTGCCTCAGCCACCCTATCTGCTCTATTATAATCTTTTAGACTAACCAATATATCAGAAGCATAATTTCTATTTTTAGAAAAAATGTTACGGGCTGAATGTATAGATATCATCGCTTTACTTTTATCCACACCGGAAGATCCTGTTTCCACAATGCCAATCACTTTAAAATTCCGTGAAACTCCATCCGACGTTAAAAGCGAAACATTATCTCCCATACTTACACTGATACTATTAGCCAATCCACTACCCAGAATAATGCCATCCGTCCTTTTCTCCAGATCGAATAAATTTCCTTTCAACATATATTTCGAAGTATGAAATACCCTCTCCTCATTGTCCACATCTATTCCCGACAAGTTTCCGCTGACTTTCGTTACCCCGTTTCGAAAGAATACATTTTGATTCAACTGCTCGGTAACAGCAGTCACTTCGGGAAAAGAAGCAGCCACTTCTCTCACCTTTTCCGCATTCTTTATCCCTTCTGTATAGCTAATGTGCCTTGCATTACTTATAAATTGAACCGTGCGACCATCCGGTGCAGAAAGCAATGAAGGGGCACCATCCGGTAGTTCATTGTAGATTCTGATATGCGCCATTGAAGTAAACGAAAGTTCGGTAAATGTCTCATTTACCCCTCCTACAAACCCATTCATAAAGACATACATAGAGATACCAAACGTAACGCTCAACACGGCAACCATCAATTGCTGCAACTTAGAAGTTAGATGTACCCATGATATTTTATTGTTCGTATTCATTGTTATATCCTCTATTTAGGTGCCACAATTACATCCTTTTCCGTTAAACCGGAAAGTACCTCTACCCACTCTTTGTTCTTATTTCCAACCACAATCTGCTTCTGCTGACCGTTATCAAGTAATACGTATTTCTCTTTCAGCAGATACGAAGTAGGAATGACTAATCCATCTCGTCTATTTATTACCAAAATATTAGCTTGCAACTGAGTACCTGAAAACAGTTTTTCAGGCGCATTCTTTAATCGGGCTTCGACCACATAAGATTGCTCTGTCTCGTCAAAAGCCGGCAAAATATTTGTAACCGTAGCATCAAAAATCTCTTCTGGATACGTATTCAGTTGTATCTTCGCTTGTTGTCCTAAAGCAATTTTCGAAATATCTTCCTCCGCTACAAACATCTTCAGCACAATTGCACCACTTCCTATTTTAGCAATCATTTCTCCCTTCTTTATCAATTCACCTCGCTTCTTATAGACATTCAGCACCACACCATCCCTCTCTGATTTCAGCAATGAATAATCTTTCGCTATTTGTAAAAAGCGCATTTGAGACAGACTTCGCTCTTCATTAAGTTGCAAAGTGTTCCGTACTTCTATCAAATTCTTTTCCAAAGCCTGCAGAGTAGACAACGAGTTTTTATACTGAAGTTCTGCTTTTTCCAATTCAAGTTGCGAAACCGAATTCAATAGGCGCAACTGAACATAACGGTCATAGTTTTTTTTATCAAGACTGACCTGCTCTTGTACTTGGCCTATCTGAATCTTTATCTGCGATAGTTGAGGAGAAGCAGATGAAATATTTCGGCGAGCATCACTATACACCTTTTGCGCTTCATCTAACTGTGCTTCAGATGCATCACTATTTATCCTAACCAACAACTCATTCACACGCACACTATCCCCTTCTTCTATAATAATGTCCTGAATAAATCCATCTGTATTTGCCGAAAGTAGATACTCTTCTTTTTGTGTCACACTACCATTTGCAAACACAGCCTCTTCAATATTCCTCTTGACGGGTGATGTTTTATCCTGTTGTTTGCAAGAGATAAGCCCTATTCCTAAGACTAAACACCTTATTCCTATTCTATAAGCAACCTTCATCTTTATTATAATTTTAATCGTCTGATGTATAATTGAAACTCCGCAGCCATGTAATTACCCAGGCTATTCAGGTAACTATTTTGTTCGTTCAATAGCTCCTTATATTTATCTAATCGGTCATCCAAGCTGATAATACCGCGCTGATATTTATTCTCAATATGCTTATCAGCTACTGTCTGCAAAGACAAAATTTCCCGAGATTTCTCAAGGCTTTGCTGGGTTTGATCATATTCCAGTAGCAATATTTCGTCCTCTTTCGACTTAGCAATTCGCGTACTTTCAAGCACTAGAGTTTGCTGTTTAAGTCCCCACTTCGCTTCCTTTATCTTATTTTTAGTATAAAACCCATTAAACAAAGGCACACTGAGTTTCACTCCAAAAAATTGAGCATCAGCTTTATTTGCATCCGAAAAATTCATCGACTGATCTGACATCCAACTGTAATTATACTGATACGTCATGCTAATAGTGGGATAATTCAAAGCTCTCACCTGCCTCAGTTGAGATTTAAACAAATCCAGACCTGCTTCTTGATACTTGATTTCCGGATGGAGTGTCATAAGATCCTGAGAGAGATTTTGAGATAAATAATTTTCGACGCTATCATCCACCACTATGCTCTTATCCATAACCAAAGCACTCTGTAATTGGCACATAAGTTGTTTTGACGAATTATAAGCCACCATCATCGCCTCATCCGCTTGTATTTTCTGGATCTTTGCTCTATTTAATACATCCTCACTAATAGTTCCTTGTTGATACTTCGCTTCTGCATTCGATGAAATTAATTTAGCAGTCTTAAAATTATCCTCACAAATTTTGATTGATTCTTTTGTTATCAAAATAGCATAATAAACAGAAGCTAATATTTTATAGGTATCGAACTTAGTAAATGCTGTAGATGCAATGCTCAACTGTACCTGGGAGGTAGCCATTTTCATCGCAAACATTTGCTGAAAATCTACTATGGCCCATTGAGTCTGCACAGAAACCGTATTCACATATCTCTTCCCAAATTTGTACTCCTCATAGCTTCCCTTAGGAGATGAAGGGTCCAACAACTCCGAAGGTATCAGAGTCGGTTGAATAGCTATATTATCATTATAACCTGCCACAGCATTCACTGTCGGATACAAATAAGACTTTGCCTGCTCTTTTTTGGCAATATCCATTTTCTCCTTCATCAACGAAGCTTGTATGGTCACCGAATGCTGATCGGCATAATCAAAAACTTGCTTCAAAGAAGTAAAAGTGGTTTGCCCCATTACCGAAAAGCAGACGCATATTCCAGCAATAAAAAAAAAGTATTTTATCATAATTGATTACCTTATTTTAGTTCATCCACAATTTAATTGTGCACCCTCGACCACCTCTGTGATTTAGAAATTACGCCGTAAGAACCTTGAATTTCGAGCAAGTCATTGTTGATAAATCGAATTGTACATCTAGCTGTTTTTTTTCTTTTAAATAAATTGAGCGTCCCTCCTTCATAGGCATCTCCATTAGCTTTTAAACCTGTTATTTGTTGCCGGCCTATCAAGCTCTCATCTTCCGCTTTACGCACGATAGCGTTGTAAACGGATCCAGTTTTCAGAAATTCGAGCACACGACTTTTATCTTCGTTCATCCATTTGCCCAAAATCTTATCCGGCATAATAGTCTGAGCATATACTGTAAAGCCAGCCATAAATAAAATCAGAAATGTAATTATTCTTTTCTTTTGCGTCATCTTGTTTTTTATGCAAAATTAATAGGCAAGAGAAGATCACACAAGCATTAATTGGCTGTATTGAACATTTATGGAGGTGAATTGAACATTACAGGCATTTAAAATAGATAGTTTATGGTCAATTCTTGCAAAAAAAAGTGCGAACGCTTCTCCAAAAGAAAAGCATCCGCACTGCAATATAAAAAGGTATATTCTCTCTACAAATGGATTATTTAATAGTCACTGTTAATGGATTACGCACCTTTTGAGCATAGCTAGCTACATATTTGTTCCAACCGGCAGCATCTTTGATGCCGGCTTTACTCCAAGCTGCACCCCAATAGTAAGTATAATCTGAACCGGGTTCATAGTCGCTGATAGCAAGTACATGTCCGTCAGCTCCTCCTCTTTCGGCTTTTTCCTTAGCAGAGAAAAGCACAGACTTGGCTTCTTTTACATAAGCGGGGAAAGCAGCTCCTACAAAGATCTTACCGTTATCATTGTTCACGTTATCTGTAGGGTCAACGTAAGTGATATAGCCATTCTTCGCATCAGTAACCACTTGTCCGTCAGGCTCATGAAGAACGATTCCTGTAGCTACCGAAATTGCCTCTTTAAGGTTAGAGTAAGCGATAACGGCCTTGTTCATATACGAACCTGCATCAAGGGTGATGACACGAGTTTCTACAACAGCAGCATCACCTTTCACTGTCAAAGGATTATAAACCAGCTTCACCGTAAAACGTAGCGGACCATTATCAAGAATCTCTTGTGTTTTATAGCAATACGGATAGATGATGGTATCACTCGCAATTAAAGCTGTTGTTCCGCCACCTAGCGTAGGACCTACCTTATAACAATCCAAACCATTACCATGATCTACATGATAAGACGTTTCCGCACGAAGGGCTTTAGATGCTTCAGGAGCAATCGTTTTTAAACTGTCTATCTTTGCCAATGTGGCCGGATTAAGTTCCATCGCATAACGAGCCTCAACAACAGGATCGCTGGTAGCACGTTTCACCCATACGTCATATCCGTAAGCTTTTTCCCCCGTAGCTTGCAAGGCAGGGCCGTAAGTGCGAAAAGCAACAAGATCGTTTTCCCAAGCCACATCGTCCACACGTTCGGGATAATACTTGCCACAAGCTTTTACACCAAAGACTTCGGGCGTACCTGCCTGAACGGTATAAGTAGCCACACCATCGGCTTTCACGTTTGCCTGAAAGATTAGTTTTTCATCATACGTAATCTGATAGGGAACTTGCTGCCCATCAGCATTAAGTACCACAATCTGAGCTGTGTCGGCTAACTTCAATCTGTTAGCAACCTCGCCCATCGCCACCTCTACCATCTCGTTGTCACGATTGAAAGCAGTAGGGTTAGCTACCGTTACTGTTACAACGGTTTTGCTTTCAACGCACGAGGCTATAAAAAAAGCGCCCATCAATAAATATAAAAACTTTTTCATGAAATAGAATATAAATGGTATAACATAAAGGAAAGAAACAAAGAAGGAGTTAAAGCTATCAAGAAAAGCCCTCGATAATTTTAACTCCTTAAAAAAGTTCAAGCCGAATTACTTAGGCTGTTTACCGATGTAAGCCAAGATACCTCCATCAACGTAGAGCACATGACCGTTTACAAAATCGGATGCTTCTGATGCCAAGAACACAGCAGGTCCCATAAGATCCTCGGGAGTTCCCCAACGGGCAGCAGGAGTCTTAGCGATGATGAAAGAGTCGAAAGGATGACGTGAGCCATCAGCTTGTGTTTCTCTCAACGGAGCTGTTTGCGGAGTAGCAATGTAACCCGGGCCGATGCCGTTACACTGGATGTTGAACTCACCATATTCTGAAGCAATGTTACGGGTAAGCATCTTCAAACCACCTTTGGCTGCAGCATAAGCAGAAACCGTTTCACGGCCAAGTTCACTCATCATAGAGCAGATATTAATAATCTTGCCATGACCTTTCTTAATCATTGAAGGAATAACCGCTTTTGAAACGATAAACGGACCATTAAGATCGATATCAATCACTTGACGAAATTCTGCAGCACTCATTTCAATCATCGGGATACGTTTAATGATACCAGCGTTGTTAACCAAGATATCAATTACGCCTACTTCCTTCTCAATTTGAGCTACCATAGCGTTTACGCCATCTTCGTTAGTTACGTCGCATACGTATCCATGAGCTTTAATGCCTTCAGCAGCATAAGCAGCCAAGCCTTTATCTACCAGTTCTTGTTTGATATCATTGAACACAATAGTGGCACCTGCCTTAGCAAATCCGGTTGCAATAGAAAATCCGATGCCGTAAGCAGCACCTGTTACAAGCGCAACCTTACCTTCTAATGAAAAATTTACCATCTTCTTATATTATATTAAAAATTAGGATCTATCGTTTCTTATTTCAAATCAGTAATCAGAGAGAAGTCTTGATCACCATAATCAAGGTTTTCGCCTCCCATACCCCAGATGAAAGTATAATTGTGAGTCGCTGCAGCCGAATGAATAGACCATTCGGGAGAAAGCACGGCCTGATCACTCTTCATCCATACGTGGCGGGTTTCGTCTACTTCGCCCATAAAGTGACACACAGAATGATCTTCGGGAACTTCAAAATAGAAGTAAGCTTCCATACGACGAGAGTGAACATGAGCCGGCATGGTATTCCACACGCTGCCCGGAGCAAGTTCGGTCATACCCATCTGTAATTGACAGGTAGGTAGCACTTGGTTCACAAGCATCTTGTTTATATTACGGTGATTAGAGCCTTCAAGAGAACCCATTTCCGCTACTACAGCATCGCTCTTAGTCACCTTTTTATCGGGATAGTTCCTATGAGCCGTCAGAGAATTGAAATAGAATTTGGCGGGATGCTCCGCATCTTTGCTTTCGAAAGTCACTTCTCTATCGCCAGAGCCTAAGTAAAGAGCTTCTTTATAATCAAGTTCAAACACCGCATCACCTGCTTTCACAACACCCGGGCCTCCTACATTGAAAATACCCATTTCACGACGGGTGAGGAAGAAAGGAGCTTTCAACGGATCGATAGCCTCAAGTTTCAACACTTCAACAACAGGCATTGCGCCTCCTACTACCATGCGATCATACATGGAATAGATCATATTTACTTCATTAACTGCAAATACTCTTTCGATAAGGAAATCTTTACGAATTCTCTTAGTGTCATAGCTTTTTGCATCTTCAGGATGCGCAGCATAACGGATTTCATAGTTTGTCTTCATACTATTTCAATATATAAATGATTCATCGTTTACGTACACAATGCAAAGATAACAAAAGAAACGAGCAAAATGGAGTAATAATATCCTTATTATCTCTGCTTTTTGTCCTTAAATAGACTGGATTTGATTTGTTTAACAAAATATAATACGAACAGGATGAGCGTATTACCCAGAAGGAAAGAGATTTGAAGCAACAAAAAAAGCGTCTCAACTATCTTTTATCGATAATTGAGACGCTTTATGTTGTCCTACGAAGATTCGAACTTCGACAAACAGAACCAAAAACTGTTGTGCTACCATTACACCATAGGACAAGCTCAGATGCTTTCTTTTAAAAAGCGATGCAAAGATAGTGGTATACGGCTAAACATCCAAATATTTAGCCGTATTTTTTCATTTAGCGATGATAAGGAAATAGTTTTTCTTCCCTCGTTGAACCAACAAATACTTACCATTAAGTAGTTCGGATGCTGTTACAATCTCATCAAAAGCTACCAGTTTTTCTTTATTCACAGAAACGCCGCCGCCCTGAACTAATTTACGCATTTCACCTTTTGAAGCAAAAACGGTTGCATGGTCTGTAAAAAGATCGACTGCTTTTACACCTTCAACCAGAGCTTCTTTAGATACTTCAAATTGAGGAACGCCCTCGAAAACAGCAAGTAAAGTGGCTTCATCAAGTTTCTTCAAAGCAGCGGAAGTTCCATTGCCGAAAAGAATTTCAGAAGCTTCTAACGCAGCATTGTAATCTTCTTCAGAATGTACCATGATGGTAACCTCCTTCGCTAAGCGCTTTTGAAGTACACGCAAGTGAGGAGCCTCAGCATGCTCTGCTGTAAGATGGTCTATTTCTTCTTTCGTCAGAGAAGTAAAGATCTTGATGTAACGAGCTGCGTCATCATCACTAACGTTCAGCCAGAACTGGAAGAATTTGTAAGGTGACGTATATTTTGCATCGAGCCACACATTGCCCGACTCTGTCTTTCCAAATTTACCCCCATCTGCCTTCGTTATAAGCGGACAGGTTAAGGCAAAAGCTTCACCACCATTGGTACGGCGAATCAGCTCACTACCAGTCGTGATGTTTCCCCATTGGTCCGAACCACCCATTTGCAGTTTACAGCCTTTTGTTTCATACAAATGAAGAAAATCATAGCCTTGTAACAACTGGTAGGTGAATTCAGTGAACGACAAGCCATCGCGAGACTCTCCGTTCAAACGCTTCTTTACTGAATCCTTGGCCATCATATAATTCACTGTAATGTGCTTACCTACTTCACGTGCAAAGTCAAGGAAAGAAAAGTCCTTCATCCAGTCGTAGTTGTTCACCAGCTCGGCCTTGTTAGAAGCATCCGATTCAAAATCAAGAAACTTAGCCAACTGCTTTTTTATACACGCTTGATTATGACGTAATGTCTCTTCATCCAAAAGATTCCTCTCAGCAGATTTGCCTGAAGGATCTCCGATCATACCTGTTGCTCCACCAATAAGAGCCAATGGCTTGTGCCCACAACGTTGGAAGTGTCTCAGCATCATCACGCCGCACAAATGCCCAATGTGTAACGAGTCGGCTGTAGGATCAATACCTAAGTAAGCAGTTACCTGCTCTTTAGCCAACAATTCTTCCGTGCCGGGCATCATTGTATGCACCATTCCACGCCATTTTAATTCCTCTACAAAATTCATCGAATGATAATCTGTTTTTATTTATATGCAGGCAAAAGTACGATTCTTTATTTGAACAAACAACTCTTGCAGTCTAAAAAGGTGTCATTTGGGAAGCAAAAGAAGCGATTCAGCGATTAAAAAAGACTTCATTGATATTTTGCTGAATCTGCATCGTGAGGCTTTCAACGGAAAGAGAGCGGGTAGTTGCCGCTTGTTCATAGAGGAGATTAATCTCGATAGCGCTTTCGTCTGTTTCCAAAAATAACCGGTCAACCGGAACAGCACGGAGCGCTTCTTCCTGATATTTTTCACCAAAAGAGAGGAAGATGCCATGACGAATGTATTGCAAAGCTTGTTCTTTCTTCCCACGAAAACCATGAATAATCCAGGGCATATGAGGTTGGACTTTCTTTTTCAGCTCAACGATTTCGTTAGCAGCACGAACGCAGTGAATAATTAAAGGTAATTCCATCACTTCCGACAGTTCTATTTGTCGCTTAAAAGCATCCATTTGCAAGTCAAAAGGCACATCAATAGCTTTATCCAAACCCGCTTCTCCGATAGCAAGAACATTCGGATAATGGGTAGCAAGCACAAGCCAATCCCATTTTTCTTGAAAATTATCAGTGGTAAGATGCCATGGATGTATCCCTACCGAGCAATATGTCAGAAATTCTACCGAAAGCATCTCAGAGGAATAATTTAAAATAGCCTGCTCAGGACGAAGCGGTAAGTGGTGAGTATGTATATCAAGCAGTTGCATAATAATTAGGGAACCGGGTCATAACCGGAGCCCCCCCAAGGATGGCAGCGAAGAACTCTTCTAATTGTTAGATAGAGACCATAAAATGGACCATGCTTTTTGATCGCCTCAATTGCATATTGAGAACAAGTGGGCGTAAATCGACATGAAGGAGGCTTCATAGGAGAAATACACAAACGATAGAAATAAATAGGAAGAAGTAATAAATAAGAAAGTAAGCGTTTCATGCTATTTTTTCGGCTATACGAACAAGTAACGAGTTTAATTTCTCTTCAACTTCGGCCGATGAAATCAATTCATTCGACAAATAGATAACAGCAATCATCAGGTTTTGTTCCTTTTCCTCAAGCATATTTAGCAAAGAATGCTTATTCTTCCGATATGCTTCACGTATCTGCCGTTTAACTCGGTTACGTTTCACCGCCCTTTTGAAACGCTTCTTGGGAACACTTATCAAAAGAGAAGCTTCAGCAGCTCCTTCTTTTTTCTCTGTTAGCATAAACACTACACGTAGGGGAAAGAGAGAAAAAGATTTAGATCCCCCTGAAAACAATTTCTCAATTGCTATCTTGCTATTTAACCTTTCCGACTTAGATAATGTGTTTACACCCATAAATAATGATTAACGGCCACCGATAAATTTCAGGAGCCAGCGTAGAAATACTTAAGACTATCCTCCTAATAATTTATCGGTGGCCGTTTTATTTTATTTTGCTCCCTTATTGGTTTCTTTAATAAACATCTCAAGAGCAGCAGTCATAGAAGGCGCTTGCACACTTGGAGCTTCTAAATCCAAACGTAAACCAGCATCACGCACAGCTTGAGCAGTAGTCGATCCAAAGGTTCCTATCCTAATTTCTTTCTGATCAAAATCCGGGAAATTCTTTTGCAATGAAGAAACACCGGCCGGACTAAAGAACAATAACATATCATAGTCAAATTCTTCTCCTTCTCTAAAATCATTGCTTACCGTGCGATACATCACCGCCTCAGTATGATCAATTTTATTCTTATCCAGTAAGTTCTTAATTTCATCAGTATGCACATCAGACATCGGAACAAAATATTTTTCCGAATTATGCTTAATAATAGAAGGCATCAAGTCTTCTATCTTTCCTGTATTACCAAAGAAAATCTTTCTCTTACGATACTGTATATATTTCTGAATATAGAGAGCAATAGCCTCAGTCATACAAAAATATTTCATCCCTTCGGGAATAGTAATGCGCATCTCCGTGCACAAAAGGAAGAAATGGTCAATTGCATGACGAGACGTAAAGATTACGGCAGTATGATCTAAAATAGTCACTTTCTGCTGCCTGAATTCTTTAGCAGAAAGGCTCTCAACCTTAATAAAAGGGCGGAAGTCTATCTTTACCCCATACTTCTCTGCAATATCGTAATAAGGAGACTTCTCTGAAGCAGGCTTCGGCTGCGACACAAGTACTTTCTTAATTTTCAACGTCCTAAAGTTTTATTAACAATAAGTTATTTATTTGAACTAATCCCTGATAAGCAATAAGGCAGGGCAGAATTTCAAGCGCACAAAAGTACAAAATTAAAAGGAGAAGGCCATAAACATTATTAAAAAAAAGCTTCACCCACTTATAGAATATCAATATTTTAGCGGAAATTATCAAACCTAAACTTATTGAGACAAAAATAGTTAGATTCAAATCGAAGTAAATAAGAAATAAGGCAAAAAAGAACAGGACAAATCCTATATAATAAACAACCGTAGAGTAAGATGACATCCATAAACCTGTTCGATATTTATCAAAGAAGACCCAACCCAAAAAAGAATATAGCACCCATTTTATCAACAAATAAAACATGCAGACTCCCACATAAACAAGCAGTAATAAATAAGGTGCAAGATGCTCGGTTAACGCCGGACGAACAGTGAGAGAATAATCAAAAAGGCAAAGCCCTGAAAGGACACAAGTCTGCAAGGCTAGCAAAAGTAAATGCCGCACATCGGCCGCAGTAGAAGTAGCAAAAATGCTAGTCCTTTCACGATGAAGAACAAAGTCTTTGATCTGCTGCGCAAGAAATTTCTTGCTACGAGCCAGTACATAAGCTGAAACAAAGAAACAAAGAAGCAAAACAGCAGCTACAGCATCATCTGCCTTAAGAACATACGGAATAGGTTTACCCTCAAATCCTGATGCAAATTCACGCATGGAATGATAAGGAACAAGCCCTATGGAATCAGCTGAAACAAAGTGTTCGCTATAAAAAAGCGCTATCGTATCAACTCGTGCAGTATCAGTTTGCAACGTATCAAGCGGCATGCAAGCAACAACTTGTGTCGTATCGACCTGGATAGAGTCTGCGTTATTCATATGGAGGCAAATTTCCGAATAGAAGCATCCCACATTGGCTCATTAAAAATCAACTCTAGCGCTTCTTCAGGAGTAGTGGCCACACTCCAAATGAGACCATGCTGAAAACGCATAAAATTTTCTTCAATAGCCTTATTGAGCATAGCAAGAAGAGGATTATAAAATCCGTTTATATTCAAGATCACAATAGGATTAAGGTATAGACCCAATTGCTTCCAGGTAATGATTTCAAGCAATTCTTCAAGCGTCCCGCAACCACCCGGCAAAGCTATGACAGCATCACTAAGGTCGGCCATCAACTGCTTGCGTTCATGCATGCTCTCTACAGTAATAAGCTCTGTTAAACCTGGGTGATGCCAGCCTTGCTCTACCATAAATTCAGGAATAACACCTGTTACTTTACCCCCACCCAACAAAGTGGCATCAGCTACAGAACGCATCAAACCGAGGTTTCCCGCACCATTAATTAAGCGAATTTGATTTTCGGCGAACAAACATCCCAATTGCTCAGCCACCTGAAAATAGACAGGATCTATTTTCGTACTCGAAGCGCTATATACACATACAGAGGTTATTTCATTCATCATCATGCACATTTACGTATTCTGCATGCAAAAGTACTGAAACTTTATGTATTTCCACAAACAAAACGACGGAAGGTCGCCCATGCCGTTGCATAAAACAACAAACAAAACGACCTTCCTATAAATAAATAGCTGTAAAGCTACGCTGATTACAATCCAAATGCGGCTTTCACCTTGTCTACATAGTCCAATTTTTCCCAAGTAAACAGTTCTACTTCCAGCACCTTATCCGATAGATAACGAGAATGGAAATGTTTAGTAACCACCTGAGGTTCGCGCCCCATGTGTCCATAAGCTGCTGTTTCACTATAAATAGGATAACGGAGCTTCAGCCGATCTTCAATAGCCTTAGGACGAAGGTCGAACAATTGATCTATCTTCTTCGCTATTTCTCCATCAGTCAGACTCACACGGCTACGTCCATAAGTGTTTACGTAAATATTAATGGGCTTGGCTACTCCGATAGCATAAGATACTTGTACAAGTATCTCATCGGCCACACCGGCAGCCACCAAATTTTTCGCAATATGGCGGGCAGCATAAGCCGCACTACGGTCTACCTTGCTCGGATCTTTACCCGAGAAAGCTCCACCACCATGAGCACCTTTGCCACCATACGTATCAACGATAATTTTACGTCCCGTCAATCCGGTATCTCCGTGTGGTCCACCAATCACAAATTTTCCTGTAGGATTGACATGATAAGTAATAGCATCATCAAACAATGCCAAAATATCAGCATGACCAATAGAAGCTATCACACGGGGCATCAATATACTAATGACATCTTTGCGTATAATTGCCAACATCTCTTCGTCTGCTTTCAGCTGAGCCGCAACCGAATCATCAGCAGGCTGAACAAAGTCGTCGTGCTGAGTAGAGACAACAATGGTATCTATACGTACAGGCGCACCATTATCATTATATTCAATAGTAACCTGACTCTTAGCATCAGGGCGAAGATAGGTCATTTCCTTTTTTTCGCGGCGAATTTCGGCCAAAACCAAAAGTATTCTATGAGCCAGATCGAGTGACAACGGCATATAGTTTTCGGTTTCATTTGTAGCATAACCAAACATCATACCTTGGTCACCAGCACCTTGATTCATTGGGTCTTCGCGTTCAACGCCACGATTAATATCAGCACTCTGCTCATGAATGGCAGAAAATACACCGCATGAATTTCCCTCAAACATATATTCGCCCTTGGTATAGCCTATCCGTTTGATCACATTTCGGGCTACCTCTTGCAGGTCTACATACGCTTCGGATTTCACTTCTCCCGCTAGCACCACCTGTCCGGTAGTAACTAAGGTTTCGCAAGCTACTTTAGAACTGGGGTCGTAAGCCAACAGCTCGTCAAGTACAGCGTCCGATATTTGATCGGCCACTTTGTCGGGGTGTCCTTCAGACACCGATTCGGATGTGAATAAATATCCCATAATTAAATTATGAATAGTGATTTATAAACTTAGAATGTAAGACAAGGAGAGTAGAGATGCGCAGACAGACGAGAATGTTTGTTTTAGCATTTTTTTCTGTGGTTGCAAGCTACTCAAATCTTTCCACATTTCATTTCAGGGGACAAAGATAAGAATTCTTGAGAAAACAAACAGTATTCTTGTTCTATAAATATTTTATTTTTGAGAAAAAGCCAGAAGTTCAAACAAAACCTTCATAGTTTGATGCAAAGATGGATGTAACAGACTCGGGGCAATTTCAGCCAACGGTTCCATCACAAAAAGCCGCTGAGCCATTAAAGGATGAGGAAGAACCAGCTCATCCGTATCTAACAACAAATTATCATAAAGTAGCAGATCAATGTCAATCAAACGATCGGAATAAGTACCGCCAACCGACTTATGAGTGCGCCCCATCTGTAGTTCAATCAGTTTTGCTTTTTGCAAAACATCTATGGGAGAGAAAGATGTTTCCAAAAAGAGTACCGCATTAAGAAAAGAATTTTCAGAATCGAATCCCCAAGGAGTAGTCGCATAAAAAGCGGACAGAGAAATGACCTTCCCTATCCGCTCTTCTATATTTTGCACTGCACAGCGAAGATTTTGTTCCTTATCACCCAGATTGGTGCCCAGACCCAAATATACTTTCGCCATTACTTTCTTATTTATCCAGAATCAACATAGCATCGCCATACGTACCGAAACGATAATCTTCCTTCAAAGCCACCTGATAAGCATCCATCACCTGATCATAACCACCAAATGCTGCAGTAATCATCAGTAAGGTAGAAAGTGGCATGTGGAAATTGGATATCATACTATTCGCTACAGTAAACTCATAGGGAGGGAAGATGAATTTATTCGTCCATCCTTCGAACACTTTTAAGTGGCCATCTGTACTTACCGCACTTTCTATGGCACGCATCACCGTAGTTCCTACCGCACAAATGTTATGTCCATCATCTTTAGCATTATTGACAATATTAACGGCTTCTTCCGTAACAAACATCTGCTCTGAATCCATCTTGTGTTTGGTCAAATCTTCCACGTCAATATCGCGGAAGTTACCCAACCCTGCATGCATGGTAACAAAAGCAAAATCTATACCTTTGATTTCCAAACGTTTCATTAATTCGCGGCTGAAGTGCAAATTAGCCGTAGGAGCCGTAACAGCACCTTCGTTCTTAGCAAAAATGGACTGAAAGCGTTCAGCATCTTCCTCTTCTACAGGGCGCTTAATAATGCTGTGAGGCAGAGGTGTTTCACCCAAAGCGTATAGCGACTTCTTAAACTCATCATGAGGACCGTCATAAAGAAAACGAAGCGTCCGACCACGCGAAGTGGTATTATCAATCACCTCGGCAACCATCGAATCATCTTCTCCGAAATAAAGCTTATTTCCGATGCGAATCTTACGAGCCGGATCAACCAACACATCCCATAATCGAAGATCCGGGTTCAATTCACGCAGCAAAAAGACCTCAATTTTCGCACCTGTTTTCTCCTTATTTCCATATAAACGGGCAGGAAACACCTTCGTATCATTGAAGATAAAGACATCCTTATTATCGAAATAACCCAGAATATCTTTGAACGTTTTATGTTCTATCTCTCCAGTGTTTTTATGTAGCACCATCAGGCGCGACTCATCTCTGTACTTTGCAGGATGCAAAGCAATCTTCTCTTCGGGTAGCTTAAATTTAAATTGCGACAGTTTCATATTACGGCTGTTTATTCGTTTTAATTCTCTTCTTCAATAACCTGGTGATCGAGCCACTCAGGAAAGTTATCAGGGGCAAGACAGTGGGCCAATGTCACTTCCCCCACTCGTGTGCGTATCAACCCGGTCAAATGGGCCCCGCTATTTAAGGCTTCACCTATATCGCGTGCCAAAGCACGAATATAGGTACCTTTGCTACAAACAACACGAATTTTTATATCGGGCAAGTTGCATTCAAGCAACTCTATCTCATCTATAACAAGTGTCTTCGGTTTCAGTTCTACTTCTTTGCCTTTTCTTGCAAGATCATAAGCGCGGGCACCATCTACCTTACAAGCGGAAAAGACAGGAGGTATCTGCTGAATCTCCCCAATAAAGCGCTCCAAAGCCTCTTTCACCAATTCCGGAGTGATATGCTCCGTGGGGTAAGTCGCATCTATCTCTTTCTCAAGATCAAACGAAGGGGTCGTTGCCCCTAGCTGAATGGTCGCTATATACTCTTTGGTTTGATACTGAAACTCTTCTATTCTCTTCGTGGCTTTACCTGTACAGATAATCATCACCCCTGTAGCCAATGGATCTAACGTTCCGGCATGGCCAACTTTCAATTTCTTCATTTTCAATTTGCGGTTCAAGTGAAAACGCACTCGTGCTACGAGATTGAAAGACGTCCACTGCAACGGTTTATTAAAATAGAGAACTTCTCCTTCTTTAAAATTCATCAAACAATTTCTAAGTTATGACCCAACATCAACATCACAAGAATCACTCCACCAACAATAATACGGTAATAGCCAAAAGCCTTAAATCCGTATTTCGTAACAAAGCTGATAAAGAACTTAATGGCCAACAAGGCAACAATAAATGCTACAATGTTGCCAATGATAAGTGCCGCCAAGTTATCCATTAACACTTGTGCCCCACCATTCATAAACAACTTGACCACTTTATAGCCCGTGGCTGCAAACATCGTTGGAACGGCCAGGAAAAAAGAAAATTCAGCAGCATCTTTACGAGTCATCTTTTGTGCCATGCCCCCTACAATAGTGGCCATCGAACGAGAAACTCCCGGTATCATAGCAATACACTGAAACAGACCTATATTAAATGCTTTTTTCTCCGTTAATTCTATGTTTTCATCTCCTTTCGAGAATATTTTATCACAGAAAAGCATGAAGATACCGCCAAGCACAAGCATAACTGCTACCACCGCTACACTTTCGAGCATTTCATCAATCTTATCGCTAAATAAGAAACCGAAAAAAGCAGCCGGGATAAAAGCAACAAGCAACTTCCAGTAAAAATCAAACTTATATAGGAAACGCTTTGTATAGATCTTGCAGCGAGCACCAAACGCCTCTCCAGCTAGCGCTTTAGGATCAAAGATACGGCATTCTTTCAATTTGAAGAATCGTTTCCAATACAAACAAACCACAGATAGAATAGCACCAAACTGGATAATAACAGTGAATGCCTTCACAAATTCTGTACTCTGCACACCAAGCATAGCTTGCGCAATAATCATGTGTCCGGTAGAAGAAACCGGAAGGAATTCCGTCAATCCTTCAACTATTGCTATAATGATCGTTTGTAGTATAGTTAAATCACCCATTTCTTACTCTTTTGTTTTAGGTTTGCGCAACACTGCATAAATCATAAAAACAAAACCAAACAAACAAACCACCGGAGCAACCTTAATGCGACGAACACTGAAGATATCGGGTTGAAAGACAGATTCTGTAGAAGATGGACCTGCCATCAGCACAAAACCCAAAATAACAATCACCATGCCGATAGCCAACAAAATAAAGTTGGTCTTATCGAAAGCGAACTTCTGTTTATCCACCATTTTATTTCTGAATTTAAGTTTTCTATTTATATATAGTATAAGGAACTGGCCTTCATACGCAAGTACTTATTAATGGAAAGATAAGCACACAAAAATGTGATAATCACTCCAAAGGCTAACACGGAAAGAGAGACCAACAGCATTACTTCGGGAGAGATCACACGGATCAGTTCCGGTTCGTAAGATACCAAAGAATAGGCGGTTCCCATCAAAATAGCATCGGCAATGACAGCAGCCAACACACCACTCCAAATATTCCGAGTCAGGAAAGGTTTGCGGATAAAACTCCAACTTGCACCAACCAACTTCATGGTATGAATGAGAAAGCGCTTGGAGTAGATGGCCAGACGAATCGTATTATTTATCAAAGCAAAAGAGATAAATGTAAGTACCACAGCCAGAACCAGTAATACTAAACTAATATTGCGTATGTTTTCATTCACTGCGTCTATCAGATCTCTTTGATAAAGCACATCTTGTATATTCGTATTCTTTTTTATTTTCTTCTCTATCTTAGCAATACTGTCCGAATTAGCATAGTCAGAGTGCAACTTAACTTCTATGGATGCAGTAAAAGGATTATATCCCAGAAATTCTTCAGGGTTGGTACCCATCGCTTCCGACTGTTCCTTGAGTGCCTGACTTTTTGAGATATAGACAGACTCTTTCACGAAAGGCTCTTCATTCAGCCTTTTTTGCAATTTTATAATATCAGACTCCTTCATCTCATCACTGATAAGAACAGAGAAATTAATATTTTCGCGCACATAGACGGAAAGATTATTCGCTGCCAGCACAAAGAAAACAACTAGTCCAAGCAACAACAACACAAGCATGGTGCTGATACTTGAAGTTATAAACTGCATATCGAAATAAGAAACCGAATTATTTCTATTTTTACTTTTCATTATCGTTTCTTCCTGAATACATAAATCATTGAACTACTTCTCTCCTTTTTTGCCAGCGCACTAAACCAGGCAAGTGAACCGACTACCATCCCTTTTAAAAAAGAAAAGGAATTGCCTCGATATTTTTCACTTAACATGGATACATAAAAGGCATCAAAAGGCATTGGGTGTCTGGCAGCAAGTATAAACCCATATTTTGCTCCCCATTGCTGCATAGTAGCGGGAGTAAAATGCCACAAATGGCGGGGAACATCATAAGCAGCCCAATGTTCGGCATATTTTTCGGCATCATAAGATGCGCAATTAGGTACGGCAACCACAAGTACCCCTCTATCAGTAAGAAGCTCGAAAACGCGTTGCCAAGTCTCTCCCAAATGCTCTAAATGCTCCATCACATGCCAAAGAGTTATCACATCAAATTCCCCTGAAGGAAGATCGTTCAACGCCCCCTCATCTTTTACATCCAGCAGAAAATGTTCTTTCGCAAATGCACGGGCGGACGCATTCTTCTCAATAGCTTCCACCTCCCAGCCTCGCAATTGCATCGCATTGGCAAAATAGCCGGTTCCCGTACCAATATCGAGTATCTTTCCTGAGCGTCGACGGGTTTCTTTAAGTACCAACTGAGCTTTTTTGTTCAACATGTGTCTCCTCACGTAATGATAAATAAAGTTCATCGTCCCTTTCTTCGTATCAGAATGTGAAATATAATCAGGCGTTTCGTAGTACTTTCCAATCTCATTTTCTACAGGAAACCCTTGAGTAAAAGTGAAACGACAATCATCGCATCTGAACAACTCAAATTGCTCCCCGGAAGCATAAAAATCCGTACAAGTGATAAAGTGCTTTATATGTGTGCCACCACAAAGCGGACAAGTATCTATAATGAGTTTATTCATTGGTTTTATTACAAATTAGAATGCAGCTCATACCAACAAGCTGCAATACACCCGAATTTGGTGCAAATAAACAAATAAAAAGCGACGTAAAGGAGATTTGTTAAGGTCTTTTAATATTATAATAAACCAAGAGAAAGGAAAATATACATATATTTGTCAGAGTACAGAATTAATATCTACTAAATTTATGAACAAGCAATTAACTAAATCCAGCAACAAACAGATTGCTGGTGTATGCGGCGGACTAGCCGAATATTTTGGATTCGATTATACCATCACCCGATTAGTATATGCTTTACTAACCGTATTTACCGCATTTGCAGGTGTAATAATCTACATCATCTTGTGGCTTGTGATGCCTGAAGCTGAACGTAAATGAAGAGAATATAAGATGGGTAAATATCAGAAGTAACCACAGATTAACAGATCATACGGATTATTAATCTGTGGCTCATTTTTTGATGTAGTTTGTTATAACGAACTTAGTCAATAGCTTCTCCCTTGAGAGTCGCTGAACTAGCTTCGGTTATTTTCACGTTTACAAAATCACCTATTTTGTGATTTCCTTTATTGAATACCACTACTTTATTTTGCTCGGTCTTGCCAACGAGTTGCTCGCGTGAACGCTTAGATACTCCTTCAACAAGCACTTGGTATGTTTGACCAATACTACGAGTATTCGACCGAGCAGACAAACGACTCTGTAATGCTATAATTTCGTTTAAGCGAGCTACTTTCACTTCTTCGGGAATATCATCGGACAAATGCTTAGAAGCATACGTTCCGGGACGTTCCGAATATTTAAACATAAACGCAGCATCGTAACCACACTCTTCCATCAATGAAAGGGAGAGTTGATGATCTTCGTCCGTTTCGGAATGAAAACCACAAAAGAGATCGGTACTCAATCCACAATTAGGTATGATTCGCTTAATAGCAGCTACACGATCCAAGTACCATTCACGCGTATATTTTCTATTCATTAATTTCAGTATGCGCGAGCTACCACTCTGTACAGGTAAATGCACATGTTTACAAACATTAGGCACTTCTGCTATGACTTGCAACGTTTCGTCGCACATATCCTTTGGATGCGAAGTACTAAAACGAATACGCATTCCGGGTGCAGCTTCGGCTACTATTCGAAGCAGTTTCGGGAATGTTATAATGCCGCTCTCATTTTCAAAATGATAAGAGTCAACATTCTGACCAAGCAGTGTCACCTCTTTGTACCCTTTATCAATAAGATCCTTCACTTCATTAAGAATACTAACGACATCACGACTGCGCTCGCGTCCGCGGGTATAAGGCACAATGCAATACGTACAAAAGTTATTGCAACCACGCATAATGGAAACAAATGCAGAGACATGATTGCTACAAATACGAGAAGGCATCACGTCCTCATAAGTCTCCGTGGTAGACAACTCTACATTAATCGCTTTCTCACCGACTTCTACAGCTGCCACCAGATCAGGCAAAGTCAAATAAGCGTCCGGACCAACCACCAGATCAACATGGTGCTCTTCGATTAACTTATCTTTCACACGCTCTGCCATACATCCCAGCACACCTACAATAAAGTGTTTCTTCTTCTTTTTTAAAGAATAAAAATGCTCCAAGCGATTCAGAATCTTTTGTTCCGCATTGTCGCGGATAGAACAAGTATTCATAAACACAGCATCAGCCTCATCGAGCGTTTCAGCCACAGAATAACCCGCCATCTGCATCACAGAGGCAACCACTTCGCTATCGGCCACATTCATTTGGCAACCATAAGTCTCAATAAACAACTTCTTGTTGTCATCAGCAGTTGCAGATTTAAAGTCTGCTCCCGTCAATTCATTCATAATCTTCTATTTTTTAATTAAAATTAGAGACTGCAAAGATACTGCTTAATGATCAAATAATACCGGAAAGCAACGCCAAAAAGAAAACTTTCCGATGGAAAGGACCGTTCCATTCCAACGGAAACTAAATATGAAAGAGAGGGCATCAAATTACGTGTATTTATACAATATAAAGTCTTTTATATGCGAAATAATGCCTAATAAGAGAGAGATAATGCAAAATAGGTATTAAATAATAATAGACGCTAAAAGGTAAAAACAGGAACCTAAACATAGCCAGTAGAGTAGAGAAGAGTAAAGCAGAGTAAAGTAGAGAAGAGAATATCGACTACGTCGATAGAAAAAGAAGAAGAAAAAGAAAGCGTTCTAAATTGCTGCCGACGGCGATGTTTTGGCTCAACAACGAATAGCGTGGATGATTTTTGCTCATTATGCATAAATGCGTAACCTTGGTAACTGCGATGAACCCTAACGTAAATATTGCAAATCTACCATATTCGTCTCCCAAATAGCGGTTGCACTTTCACTAAATGACGGTTGCATTTGAACCCATTCACGGTTGCACTTATCCAACATACAAGCATCTCAGTAACGAAGCTCTAACAGTCAAGCCTACTTCACCCTATTTTTCCGCTCTATCGAGAGAGATAAAAAGAAGATCAGTAGCATTCAATGTTACAGATTATAATAAATGTTAACCAAAGAATATCTTTTTGAAGATTTACTTGCAATATTTAATTCAAATTCACATATTTGTGAAATGAAAGAAACATTAGATTTTTTCATAGTTAAGGTTTAGGTTAAAAAAATAAAGGGGAGCTGTGAAGTTGCCCTTTTTTCATGCTAAAATGTTGGTTACTATCAGATTTAATGCCTACCTTTGGACAATAATTCAAAATATAGAGTATGGGAGATATCCTGCAATTTCTATTGATAGCGAGCGTTATTGGCATCGCAATAATCAGACAAGTTAGCAAAAATAAAGCTGAGAAAACTGATGCAAATCCACGCACGCCTTTTCCTAAAGGGAAAGAACAGCAGAACACAGAAACAACTCTTCCTGGAAATTGGGAACAGTGGTTCCCTACTGAGCTAAAAAATGAACAACCTCGTGCGGAAACGGTTATCGTTGCGGCAGCAACTGATTCTCCTCCCAAAAAGGAAAAACCTTTAAAGAAATCCGCTTATTCTTCTCTCGACAGAAAAAACAATCCAACACCGGAGGTATCTCCACCCGAAGCTGAGAAACAAGATTTCGGCATTCACTCTGCAGAAGATGCTCGTAGAGCCATTATCTGGTCAGAAATACTTCAACGAAAGTATTAGCAATCATTAAAACTTAAGAAAATATACTATTATCTATGTCACTCAATTTTATTAGCGCAGCAGAAGCTGCAAGCCTTGTGAAACATGGCTACAACATCGGCCTTAGCGGATTTACTCCCGCAGGAACGGCCAAAGCTGTTACGGCAGAAATAGCAAAAATAGCAGAAGCAGAACACGCCAAAGGAAATCCTTTTCAGATCGGAATCTTTACCGGTGCCTCCACAGGTGACTCGTGTGATGGGATATTATCTCGTGCGAAAGCAATTCGCTATCGTGCCCCTTACACGACCAATAAAGACTTTCGGGCAGCAGTGAACAATGGCGAGATAGCCTATAACGATATTCATCTCTCGCAAATGGCGCAAGAGGTACGATATGGTTTTATGGGCAAAGTCAAGATAGCCATCATCGAAGCATGCGAAGTAACTGCTGACGGGAAAATTTATCTGACTGCTGCCGGTGGCATTGCCCCAACCGTTTGTCGCCTGGCAGATCAAATCATCGTAGAATTGAACAGCGCCCATAGCAAAAATATGATGGGAATGCACGATGTATACGAACCACTTGACCCTCCTTACCGCCGAGAAATTCCAATCTATAAAGCAAGTGATAGAATAGGCCTGCCATACATTCAGGTAGATCCAAAGAAAATTGTCGGTATCGTTGAAGTGAACAAGCCGGACGAAGCCCGTTCATTTGCCGCAGCCGACCCATTGACTGACCAGATCGGACAAAACGTAGCCGACTTCCTTGCCGCAGATATGAAACGCGGAATCATTCCATCAACATTCCTCCCGTTGCAATCAGGTGTGGGCAACATAGCCAACGCTGTATTAGGCGCTTTGGGACGCGACAAAACGATTCCTGCTTTCGAAATGTATACGGAAGTTATTCAAGACTCGGTTATTGCACTAATGAAAGAAGGACGCATCAAATTTGGTAGCACCTGCTCGCTGACTGTTACCAACGATTGCCTTACAGACATCTATGATAACATCAATTTCTTCCGTGACAAATTGATTCTTCGTCCATCCGAAATATCAAACAACCCTGAAGTAGTACGCCGTTTGGGTATTATTTCTATCAATACAGCTATTGAAGCTGATATCTATGGAAATATCAATTCCACCCACATTGGCGGAACAAAGATGATGAACGGCATCGGTGGTTCGGGTGACTTCACACGTAATGCATACGTGTCTATCTTTACTTGCCCTTCAGTTGCCAAAGATGGAAAAATAAGCTCCATCGTTCCGATGGTATCTCACCAAGATCACAGTGAGCATTCAGTCAACATCCTCATCACCGAACAAGGCGTTGCTGATTTGCGCAGAAAGAGCCCAAGCGAAAGAGCTCAAACGATTATTGAGAACTGTGTTCACCCTGATTACAAACAGATTTTGTGGGATTACGTGAAGATTTCGGGCAAAGGACAAACGCCACACTGCATACAAGCCGCACTAGGCATGCACGCAGCTCTTAACCGGACAGGTGACATGAAGAATGTAAACTGGGCTGATTATAAGCTCTAAAAGCCTGCAGAGAAAACCTGGAAATTTAGCTCTCAATATACATGTAATAATAGGCTGATCCTATTTCATTGTACAAAGAAGCTCGCACACCCTATCTTGGAATGTGCGGGCTTTTTTAGTATCCGCCACATTCTGATTCATAATGACAAAAGCCAATTCGTGCCCATTATCAGCCCGCAGATAACCAGCCAACGTACTAATGCCCGATACAGTTCCGGTTTTTGCACGTACATTACCAAAAGCTTTTCCATTTCTCATTCTACCTTTCAAGGTACCATCAATTCCGGCAACCGGAAGTGCGTCAAATATCTCTTTATAAATTTCCGGCCGTTGATGCGCATATTTTAAGTAAGCAAGCATCAATTCCGGAGTAACATAGTCATATAATGAAACCCCACACCCGTCATATATCTCGTAACTCTCAGAGTCGAATCCAAGTTCTTTGATAAACTCCTTGATAGCTACCACACCATCTTTAGCAGATACATGGCAACTATCTTTTCCTTTTTGCCAAGCGCCAAGATGATAGAACAAAGCTTCTGCAGACAGATTATCACTTTCCTTCAATGCTCGATGGAGCACATCAGCCGTTGTATGGTTCTTCTCTATGAGCAATTGGGCATCAGGTGGCGTCGTTTCAAATCCTCCAAATCGTTTCATTGTTATTTCTTGCCCACGCACTCGCTCCATAAACGCATGCATAAAGAACTCAGCCGAGCCGTAGACAGTTATAATAGCATTACTTTTAGCAGATACATTACCCGATAGAAACAGCCTATTGTCGTTGTGCATCCAGTCGCGATTCACGCTAAACGAAGGGTTTTCCACCTGAGAGGAGAGCGTCTGATTATCGACCGAATAATAAGAAGATTGTGGCATCAACGAGATCTTTGCAGGTTTACCTGCTACATCGGGCATAGCCGCTACCTCTACATACCCTTTATGAAACATCAGTGGAGAAAGCATAGGTTGAAAATCATAAGGAGCATCGTCCCAGCACCATCCCGCACCGTAGTAAAGCGAATCCATAAACGAAACATCGCCATATACCTTCCCTTTAACTTTTGTAAGCCCTACCCGTTTAAGATCAGTAACCAATTCATCCATGTCATTATCCATAAACTCGGGATCAAAGCCTCCACAAACATACAGATCACCATGAAGAACACCGCCATCGTCTATGCGACCGGTGTATTTCACAGCAGTAGTGAAGCGACAATTCATGCCCAGCCTGCTCAGATGAGTAATGGAGGTAATGAGTTTTTCGGTAGAAGCCGGACGAGCCATTTTCTTATCCCGATAGTTATAGATAGGAATACTATCCGTCAGATCATATACCGAAATGCCCACATCCGAAGTCACCAACAGATCATCACTCAATAACTGATCAATCTTGGCCGTAACGGCACTTTGTCCCCATAGTACAGGAAAACAGGCAAATAAGACGAAACATGCCAGCAAACAATTCTTTTTCATCCTCAAATAGTATGTAATGTTTCAGATAAATATTTCTTCAAAAGCGCAATAAACTCTTGTTCATGGAGAGGCAACACAGCCACATATTTTTTATATCCATAGCGAATTAATACATAGTTTGTAATTGAAAAACCACCAAGCTGCATCGAATTGGCCTTTTCAACCGAAAGAATGTCTGCAATGGCTATTTTACGTTTTTTTGAAAACCGACCAAAATAAAGGATAAGCTCACCATCCGAAGTCACTGTATAAGTAGTATGAACAATTTTCTCGATAAGCATTACCATCAAAAGTGCGAACAACAAAGCCGGCAAAGCATGCTTCTCCCAGATCAAGAAAAGCGTAACTAGTGCCAACAGCAGTAAATAAATGTATTGATACCAAATGATGCGAGCATGAAAAATACGATTCATAATGCCTGATTTTGCCGGCAAGTTAGCAATTTTATGAATTAATGCCAACGAAAAGCACAATGAATAAAGTAATTTCGTAGTTTTGCAAAACAAAAATAATGTTGATGGCTAGTGCTTAAGCAAAGACAATACATTGATCTGTCCGCTTTTGATACAAAAAACCTCAACCAGCAAACTACAACATCATGATTAAGAAATTCGATTTTCTGGTAATCGGTTCCGGCATAGCCGGCATGAGTTTCGCCCTAAAAGTGGCACATAAAGGCAAAGTAGCCCTCGTATGTAAAACAGAACTAGAAGAAGCCAACACCTATTACGCCCAAGGCGGCGTAGCTTCGGTGACCAACACACTGGTAGACAACTTCGAAAAACATATTGAAGACACCATGATTGCGGGTGATTGGATCAGCGACCGATCGGCCGTAGAAAAGGTGATACGTGAAGCACCTAAACAAATAAAAGAACTCATCAGTTGGGGCGTAAATTTTGATAAGAATGATAAAGGAGAGTTCGATCTTCATCGAGAAGGCGGTCACTCAGAGTTCCGCATCTTGCACCATAAAGACAATACCGGTGCCGAAATTCAGGACAGTCTCATCGCCGCTGTTAAGCAACATCCCAATATCAGCGTCTTTGAGAATCATTTTGCCATTGAGATACTTACCCAGCACCATTTAGGTGTAGAGGTAACCAGACAAACACCGGACATTCAATGTTACGGTGCTTATATTCTCGATCCAACCACCGGAAAAGTAGATACTTATCTGGCTAAAATAACACTGATGGCCACCGGAGGTGTAGGAGCGGTATATCAAACAACAACTAATCCGCTCGTAGCTACCGGAGACGGTATTGCAATGGTTTACCGGGCAAAAGGAACCGTGAAAGACATGGAGTTTATCCAGTTCCACCCCACAGCTCTCTATCATCCGGGAGACCGCCCATCATACCTCATCACCGAGGCCATGCGAGGATATGGCGGTGTGCTTCGCACCATGGACGGAAAAGAGTTCATGCAGAAATATGACGCACGCCTATCTCTAGCTCCACGAGACATAGTAGCTCGTGCCATCGACAATGAAATGAAAAACAGAGGAGACGATCACGTCTATCTTGACGTAACTCATAAAGATCCCGAAGAAACCAAGAAACACTTTCCTAACATCTACGAAAAATGTCTCAGCTTAGGCATTGATATTACTAAAGAATACATTCCTGTAGCCCCTGCGGCCCATTACCTCTGCGGTGGCATCAAGGTAGATTTGAATGGACAATCATCCATAGAGCGACTCTATGCCATAGGAGAATGTTCATGCACCGGTCTGCACGGAGGCAACCGATTAGCATCAAACTCACTCATAGAAGCTGTAGTTTATGCCGATGCAGCCGCCCAACACAGTTTGGAGACCATAGAAAACTATTCATACAATGAGCAGATCCCCGAATGGAACGATGAAGGTACCAGTTCACCCGAAGAGATGGTGCTCATCACGCAAAGCATGAAGGAAGTCAATCAACTGATGAGTGCATATGTAGGTATTGTTCGCTCCGATCTCCGTTTAAAACGTGCCTGGGACCGACTGGATATTATTTATGAAGAAACAGAGAGTCTCTTCAAACGCAGTTTTGCTTCAAAAGAAATCTGCGAATTGCGTAACGTAATCAACGTGGGCTATCTCATCATGAGGCAAGCTATAGAACGCAAAGAAAGCCGCGGATTGCACTATACTATAGACTATCCTCACGCCAAGAAATAAAATGAAACTTATAGCATTACAAACGTTCTAGGTAAAAGCCATCTTATAAATCGTTTCGATATGCGCTAGAATAATAAGAGAGGAAAACCTGCTGATATAAAAGCCAAAGCTATCCTCTCTTATTTATCTTAAAAATCCAAAACAAATCAGTACGGATAATTCGTTGCAGAAGCGCTTACAAGAGCTTCAACCGCCAGTTGATCAAAGATAGTAGCAGAAGAGCGATTAAATATTCCCATTCCTGCATTTTCGGTACCTCCATTATCCCAATAGAAAGGCACCATACCGTACTTCTTTGCGGCAGTAGTAACACTACCCAAATAGTAAGCACGAGAAGCTAAATGATGCGTCAACGCATCACCCGTAAGTGAAGAACGCCTGACTGCCCCATACTCACCCAGAATCACAGGATAACCCTTATCCACAAAGGTCGTTTTTACAGAAGCGAAGATCGTTTCCAGATAGTCTTCCTGTCCCCAAGTATCTACAGAACCATACTGTTTGTAGTCTGCTCCCCACAGATTGATAGCAGTAGCTCCAGTATCTAAAGCAAAATTATACGGATCATAATAATGGACCTCCACCATCATACGCTTTTGTGCAGTATCTGTGGGAAGCTTCATGTATTTCACTCCATAAGCAATATTCGTATTGTACGTTTGCACAATCAGGCTACGATATGTATTCTTTCCACCGGTAGCACGCACAGCATCCACAAAAGTTTGATTATAGGATTGTTGCACTGTATTATTTTCAGTTGTAGGGTCCGAATAAACATCTGCCACATGCACCTCATTGGTTCCTGCAAAGAGCAAATGCTGATCATAGTTACGAAAATAAATCGCAATTTGTTTCCACAAAGCTTTTTGTTCTTTGTTCACCTCTTCCTGCTTAGCAGCAATAGGATTATTTTCAAGCCAGCCTCCATCCCAATGAATATTTAGAATGACATACATCTCGTTGTCTACACAATAATCTACAACCTCTTTCACACGGGAAAACCAAGAATCTTTTACTTTATATGTTGATCGATCTTCTACATAGCTATCCCATGCACAAGGAATGCGAACAGCATTAAATCCTGCATTTTTCACCGCATCAATCATCGCTTTAGTAGTCTTGGGATTTCCCCAACCTGTTTCACCTCCAGAAGTAAGTGGTATTTCCATAGAGTTGCCCAAATTCCAACCCAATTTAATTTTACCAGCCAACACCAAGGCATCATCAATCATGCCAGTTTGATCAGGTTCAATATAATCCACCTTAGAATTATCAGGATTTGCATCCTGCGTGATTTTTAAGACAATAGATGTCGCATTTGGAGACGAGACAGTCAAGTCAATCGTACGATTCGTTGTTAGCTCATTTGCAGAGACCGTAAGTGACACGATAACATCTCCCTTAGACGTTTGAATGGAAGGCAAGCACCAAGAACCAGCAGGAGTAGCTATCTGCCACGTCCCACTGCATAAAATAGAGATCGTTTTCTGTCCCCCATCATAGCTAAAATTCAAAGTCAAAGGAGAAACAGACAACATCGCTTCCTCTACTATCGGTTCTTCAGTGCCACCGCTACCACTACATTGTGTTAGTGAAATTGTTAATACAAGCAAGAATAATTTTCTCCAAAAACACTTCATTATCATTTCTATATATTTAAAATAAGATAAAGTGGGGCGCTTAAATTTTATAATAAACACCCCACTTCTAAAACCGTTTAGATCTCACTTAGACTATTTCTTTGTTTTCACAAATTTATAAACCATATATTGGGATTTATCCGAAGAAAGAGCTCCAAACCAAATAGCACTAAGCTTGCCTGAAGTATATTCCGTGGAGAAAATCTTCCACTGTTTATCAGATGTAGTGCAATTAATCCAGCTTACAATGTTAAAACTTACATCCATATCCACAAAGGTAATGTTCTCTCCTGTTTCATCAACAGTGAATGTTCCTGCTGCTTTTTCTCCACTATCATTGGTAAACGAGGCTGTTCCGTCACTTGAAAAAGAAACTCTGCACTTATCAAAATTAGCAATGGCATCAGTCGTATATTCAGTCCAACTAGGATAATCGGTTATTGAAGAAAAGCCATTTAATCTTACTCCCCACAAGCTGCCCCAATCAAATGGAGTAGCAGTATCCATTTTCCAAATTTGAGTGCTACCCGATGACAGTTCATTTTTAGCTGTAACATCAAAGCCCGATTCGTCAACAACAAAATAATAACACATATATTGCTTTTGAGATGAATCGCGCTTACCCATCCAAATTCCATAAGGTTTATCAAACTTCATATCAATATCAAGGATTTTCCATTGATTATCATCAGTCGTTGAAGCATAAACCCATCCGCCAGATATATAAATGTTAGGCTTCACCCCTGAGAAAGTAATCAAATTTTTCTTAGAATCAAGCGAATAAGAACCGGTTTCTGATTTTCCATCACTATCCACCACATCAACACTCCCATTTGATTTGAATGTAATTGAGGCTTTCGCATAATTAGTTGTTGCCGAAGCATTAAATCCGGTCCAATCTGCGTAAGTAGCATTGTCTACCCAACTACTGTTCATAAGTGAAGCATCCAAATTAGCCCAATTAAAAGGAGTTTGCTTCGACAAGACCCATTTTTGAGAGTAGCCCTGACACAATGCAGCAGCTTGATCAATATCAAATGTAAAATTAGGGTCTGGTTCATCTGCCGGAACATAACTATTAGCATAGTCTTCAGAAACATAATTCCAGAAATACCACCATGAACCTTCGCTGTTAGTACGCATTGTAGCAATACACATACGATTATTAGTTAATTCTACTATTTGCAAATTCTTATTCCAATTGGCAACATTGGCAACAAAATTGTCTGGGCTCAAAATAGAAGCGTCTGTAGTAGATATCTTAACTGTATTCACATCAAGGCTATATGTACCCGATTGAAGCAGACTTCCATCGCTCTCATATACTTTCATATAAGGGCCACCATCCAAGCTGAACTCCATTACGCGGCCATAGTGCATATCAGTATCAGTACTACCATTAGCATTGCCTGAAGGTGCCCAGTTTGTGTCATAATTATTAAAAGCCATACTCGCATTCTTTGTGCTCGTAGGATCTCCATATGCCATAGCTCCTGCGGCTAGTCCATAAGAGCCATTATCTACAATCCATCGTTTAGAATTGCCAACTCCGCCAGTCAGCATTTTATAATACTCATTATCTACATAATTCAGATTTGTTGTAGTCAGGTTTAGTTTAAACGTATCTGCCTGAACATATCCTCCATTTACCATTACACTATATACAAAAGAGTATTCACCCGGAAAAGCAATCTGTACCTTATCGTTAACTTTTGTTGAACGTCCGGCAGGAGTAGTCCAACAAGGAATTGCATTAGGAGTTAAACTTTCAAGAATAATGGTATTTGGGTCACTCGGATCTTGAGTTATGCTATACTTTAAATCCGCTTTTGATAAAGTTGAACCTAGTCCAAAATCATCAGGACTACAAGCTGAAATAAGCGGTAAAAGGCCTACTATCAAGTATACTATTGTTTTATTAACTTTTTTCATATTCATATCTAAATTTAGTTCCAACCTGCATTTTGTTTAAGAACGCCTCCGGAAAGAGTAATTTGAGTATTCGGAATCTGCATGAAACCTTTTGTTGCTTTAATCTTATCTGCAGAAATTGTTATATTATCAGCAGCATTACCACTCAAAACGTCAACATCCGATTCAGCAATAGTAGCTGCAGCAACATCAAGTCCCTGACGGAGTAAGTCCCAATAACGAATTCCTTCAAAAGCAAATTCAAAACGACGTTCCTTCATTATGCCCTCTTTAGTCACGCTAACATCTCCAAGTCCCGCGCGTTCTCTTACCTGATCAAAGTAATCTTGTGCATTAGCACTTCCCAATTCAGCAGCCATTAACAAAACGTCAGCATAACGCATTACAACATAATCTTGATACTGAGAAATTTGGAAACTTCCTTGCCCCATTGTAGCTACATAATCAGTGCCGTCAGGCAAAGCCATCGGAGTGTATTTCTTGACCGAATAACCGGTATATTCACGCTGAGTCTTCAAATCATAAGAAGCCTCTATCCCTTCACCCTGGATATCAATAATTGATGGGACCAAACGAGTATCGGAACTACTAAAAGCTTCTACTAATTTAGGATTAACCGTACAGGCACCCCAACCACGACCATAAGGAGCAAAGCTTGTATTACGCATACCCATCATAACCAACCAGCCGTTACCATCTACGTTACCGTTATAATCTTGAGTCGAATTAAACTTCTGAGTAAATACTGCTTCTTTGTTTCCCGCGCCTGCATATGCTGATAAATCCAAGGTATTACTTTCTTCATCCGCAACAGCAGCCGAAGGTTCAAATAATCCGTCAAAAGACTCAATCAAACCAAAGTTTCCATCTTCAATTACATTTTCAAGCCCTGCTAAAACATCTGATTTAGCAATTACTCCATCCAAATAAGATTCGCCATAATAACCTGTGGCAAAAAGGTACACACGAGCTAACATCGCTTTAGCGGCCCACTGTGTAGCACGCCCATCATTATCAGCAGCCCACGCTGCTGAATAAGCCGGGTATGAGATATTATCGCTAGCGAAAACAAGATCTTCAACAATTGCCTTATACACATTCAGAGGATCCTCCTGAACTACATTATCGGCAGTTGGTTCAAGCAGCAGGGGTATGTTCTCAAACAAACGCACCAAATCAAAATACATGATTGCACGCAAAAAACGCGCCTCACCTTCAATGCGATTTCGCGTGGTTTCGTTTCCTTCTCCCCAATCAACATTTCCCATTTTTTGAAGCAATGTATTACAGCGGAAAATTCCCGCATAATAGTCGCCCCATGTCCCGTTAAATATGTCATTATCTGAAGGAGACTGAGTGATATCAAAACGATCTAGCAATTGATATCCACGCCCATCAGTATTCCCCGTACCACCAAAGCAATTGTCTGAAAGAACCTCAGAAGTAACATAGAATGATTGATTGCCATTAGAAGATGTACGCTGATAACCATCATAACACCCAACAAGAGCCATTTCGGCATCATCTATTGTTTTATAAAAATTCTGATCAAGAACGCTTGTAGAGGGATCAACATCCAAGAAGCTTTCGGAACAAGAAAACAGCCCCAAGCTTACTGCTCCTATTGCCAATATATTTAGTCTGAACTTATTCATAATGATTCTTTATTTATATATTAGAATTTAAGATTTACACCAAACAGGTAAGTTCTTGGACGCGGATAGTAGCCCAGATCAATACCCGAAACCCAACCATCGGTACCATAGCCAATCTCAGGATCCATTCCATCATATTTGGTAAATGTGAATGCGTTCTGAACAGATGCATATAATCTAAATTGACTAATATTTTTGCACTTAATCAATTTTGCAAAATCATAACCCAAAGTTATATTGCTTATACGAAGGAAATCACCATCTTGCAGATACAAATCGGAAAATTGCCAGTTTACATTAGCCTCCGTAACGCGAGGTATACTATTAGATGTTCCTTCCCCTGTCCACCTTTGAAGAATAGCTGATGTATAATTAGCCCTCTTATTAGAGTGATCACGGTACGATTGTACCAACTTATTTCCCATAACTCCAGTAGCATTGACTGAGAAATCAAGCCCTTTCCAATCAAATCCGAGATTGAAACCCAAAGTGACATCAGGCATACCATTTCCCAAGTCTACTTTATCCTCTGAATTGATTTTCCCGTCCTTATTCTGATCTACATATTTCACATCACCCGGTTGAGCATCAGTTTGCAAAATCCCATGCTTCCCATCTGCATTCCAAGCCGCTATTTCTTCTTCATTTTGGAAAACGCCACAAGTTTTGTATCCCCAAAAATAACCGATAGCGTGATCATTCTCTGCTCGATAAAATTCTCCCGCATTAGCATATAACATATTTGTTAAGCCATGAATAATGCCATCTTCAGTTGGAATTGCACCTACTTTATTTTTATTGTAAGCACCATTAATGCCTACATTATAATTGAACTTACCAACATTGTCATTCCATGTCAATGCAAGCTCTAATCCAGTGTTTTTTACGTCACCACCATTTATATAAGGGGCACCAGAACCGGCAGTTGCCAAAATAGGTGCTTGTACAAGCCAATCTTTTGTCGTTTTAATATAGAAATCAGCATTTAATCCCAAGCGACTACTGAGAAAACGTGCATCAAAACCAATATTTGTCTGTTCTGAAGTTTCCCATTTAATCTTTTCATTTGATAAACGGCTTGGGTATGCACCTGCAACATTCACTCTACTAGTACCAAATGTGTAAAACGCAGCCGGATTGCTGCTACTGTAACTTGTTGAGGTATTAATAGGAGAAGCATACTGAAAATCATCAATATTCTGGTTACCAACTTGTCCCCAACTAACACGGAACTTCAGGAAATCAAGCCATCCTTGAGAGCTTTCGATGAATTTTTCATTAGTTATCACCCAGCCTGCGGAAAAAGAGGGAAAATATCCCCAACGATGTCCGGCAGCAAATTTCGATGACCCATCTGCACGTAATGTAGCATTGAACATGTATTTCTCCTTGTAGTTGTATCCTACACGACCAAAATAAGAGACACGGCGATAAAGATTTTCAGGCCTTCCACTTACAGTTCTGGTTTCTACCACATTACCATCATCATCCAAATGAGCCTGACCGGTAGTGTTATCTAAATAAGCATGGGAAAAATCATTGAATTGGGATAAAAGATTCCAATTGGACGCTGATAAATAAGTACCTTGATAACGAACAGACTCCATACCTATTAAAGCATCAATAGCATGATCATCATTAATTGTAAAATTATAACCAGCAGTGTTTGTCCAAGTTAACGTGTGTCCCTTACTCATATTTTGAGTAGTAACAGTGCGGCTTTCGTTATAAATGTATTCTGAAAAACGATATAGAGGATTGAAACTTCTAAATTCGGAAGAAGAATAATTGATGCCAAACGTAGATTTCAACTTCAAGTTTTTGATAGGCTCAAGTTCGGCGTAAACATCAGCCAAAAGTTTCTGAGCATCATTTTCATTATTAATAGTCGTCATCATTACGCCATAAGGATTGCTATCACCTTTATACCAGCCAGAATTACTGGTATCATTATAGGGACTATCGTATGCATTATTATCACTATAAACAGGAGATAACGGCGAAGTTGCAAAAGCACCGCGAAGCGTGTTATTATATTGATTACCAACATTAATACCTGTATTCATGATGTAGTTAAAGTTTAAATGCTGCCCAACCTTCAATACATCTTTATACAATTTGTGTTCAGAGTTTACACGAAAACCATAGCGTTCATAATTAGACACTTTAGACCCTCCTACGATACCTTCTTGTGAGGTATAGTTAAGAGAAATAGCGTAAGCAGAAGACTCCGAACCTCCGTTAATATTCAAAGAATAATTCTCTGTCTTAGCATCCTTTTTAAACATTTGATCAATCCAGTCTGTATCGATTAGAATAGGATTAGATAAGTTTCCATCAGCATCCTTAGACCATGTATATATATCAGGAAGTACTTCAGGCGAAAAATCAATCATTGGTGATCCTGAATTTAAAGCTTGCTCATTCATAATAGTCATATACTCTTTAGAATTAAGCATATCGGTCTTACGAGCTACATTTTGGACACCATAATAAGCATCAAACGATACCTGTCCCTTACCCTTTGTTCCCTGCTTAGTAGTCACCAATACAACACCATTGGCCGCTTGAGCACCATATATCGCAGACGAAGCAGCATCCTTTAACACATCAATAGATTGAATATCAGCTGCATTCAAAATTGAAATATCTCCTTCAATTCCATCGATAATATATAATGGCCCCGATTTTCCCACTGTGCCTAAGCCACGGATAGTAACCTTCATATCGGCACCCGGCTGCCCAGAGGTAGAAGAAATATTTACGCCTGGGGTTTGTCCCTGCATGGCCTGCAAAGGACTCGTAGTATTCAATTTGGCAAGCGCTTCACCTTTCACTTGCGCGGTAGCTCCCGTATTCAGTTTCTTCTTCTGAACACCATAACCTATGACTACTACCTCATCAAGCAGTTTGGTATCCTCTTTCAGAATTACATTAAGAGTTGGTTGCCCTGTATACTTAATTTCCTGAGTTACATAGCCAATGTAAGAAAAAACAAGTGTTTGTCCTTCATTGACTTTCAAAGAATACTTTCCCTCAAAATCAGTTACGATTCCGTTTGTAGTTCCTTTTACCACAACACTTACCCCAATAAGAGGTTCATCATCTGAGGCAGAAGTAACAATACCCGATATTGATTTATCTTGAAAAGGATTAGCCCTTAAGCTGCTTGTTGCCGGCAAAAGAAATAAGATTGCCAATGCAATGCTAGATAGATGCGCAGCCATGCATTTTTCAAAGAGTGTTTTTCTCATGGTACATTATTTAATGGTTAATTATTTGGTGTAGCAAAAATAGAACATACGGTAGATAAATATACGAATATTTGTTAATGCTCACGGTGGTAACGGTTAAGCGGACGGAATAAAATGTTACCGTAGACAGTATTAAATGTTATCTTGTGTTAAACAACATAAGATAATCCTTCAAAAACACATATTAATTGACAAATACAGCACTTAAAACTGAAGTTATAACTTCAACGTGTTGAATGTACGATATCAGCGTGTTGAAAACGTACATTCAACACGCTGATATCGTACATTCAACAAACCCCTCTCAGAAGGGCTGTAGGGCATACTGAAAAATAGATACTTTTATAGAGAGAAAGAGAACTTCTTTACGCAATTACATCAGTTTTAAATCCATTAAAAAACTCCTTATACATTCTAAAATGAATGACATAAGGAGTTCTTAGAGGCTGAAGAAAGGTTCTTAATAATTTTCCTTCTTCACTTCAAAATAAGATTGCGGATGTAAACATGCCGGACACGCTTTAGGGGCTGTTTTACCCGAATGTACATAACCACAATTGCGACACTGCCAAAGAACTTCTCCTTCTTTCGCAAATACAGAGGCTGTTTCGATGTTATTCACGAAAGCAAGATATCTCTCTTCATGCTCTTTTTCAGCTTTAGCTATGTTGCGATACATGCCTGCGATTTCACGAAAACCTTCTTCTTCGGCCACATCGGCAAAATGAGGGTAATCTAATGACCATTCTTCATGCTCACCGGCGGCAGCGGCCTGAAGATTTTCGAGTGTGGTACCGATTACTCCCGCAGGGAAACTGGCTGTTATCTCTACCATTCCTCCTTCAAGATACTTAAACATACGCTTTGCATGCTCTTTTTCCTGATCAGCTGTTTCAGTGAAAATAGCCGCAATTTGTTCGAAACCTTCTTTTTTAGCAGCACTTGCAAAATAAGTGTAGCGCATTCTTGCCTGTGATTCTCCGGCAAATGAATGCATCAGATTTTTTTCGGTTTGAGTTCCTTTAATACTTTTAGTCATAATCTTTATATTTTAGAATTGGAAATTAATCTTTGCCACTACTGCCTGGTTTGCATTAAATAACACAAACTTACATAAAAATATTGATTTCTAAGCGTGCCCAATAAAAATAAAGAGCGCATTCTACTTTATTTATAAAGGAAATATAACAAATTAATTAATAAAGCGCATCCTTCCTTTATAGCAGCAGAACTAAACATGTTTTACAACACACTACTAATATTTTTTTGTATCTTTGTAGTTCATTTTAGAACGAACGGCAAAGATCTAATAATCAACTACTTATATACAAATAGAATGAAAGCATTTGAATTTAAACCAAAGCTACTCACTGCTTTGAAAAATTATTCTAAACAACTATTCATGGCGGATTTGATGGCCGGTATCATAGTGGGTATCGTGGCACTTCCTCTGGCCATAGCGTTCGGTATTGCTTCGGGAGTATCTCCGGAAAAAGGTATTATTACTGCCATTATCGGAGGATTCATCATCTCATTTCTAGGAGGAAGCAAGGTACAGATTGGAGGGCCTACCGGTGCGTTTATCGTGATTATTTATGGCGTCATTCAGCAATATGGAGAAGCCGGATTAATCATCGCCACCATCATGGCAGGAATATTACTCATTCTATTGGGAGTATTTAAGCTAGGTGCTATTATTAAATTTATGCCCTACCCTATCATCGTTGGCTTTACCAGCGGCATTGCTGTGACAATTTTCACCACACAAATAGCCGATATTTTCGGACTCACTTTCGGAGGAGAAAAAGTGCCTGGAGACTTTGTAGACAAGTGGTTGATCTACTTTAAACATTTCGATAGCATTAATTGGTGGAACACCATCATGAGTGTGGCAAGCATAGGAATTATTGCCATTACCCCAAAGTTTTCTAAAAAGATTCCGGGGTCATTGATTGCTATTATTCTTATAACGATAGTTACTTACATCCTAAAAATATACGGGGGCATTGATACCATTGACACGATTGGCGACCGTTTCAGCATCAGCTCTCAATTACCTGACGCTCAAGTGCCTGCACTAACATGGGAATCGATGAAAGGATTATTTCCTGTAGCCATAACCATTGCTGTATTAGGTGCCATAGAATCATTACTATCTGCAACTGTAGCTGACGGTGTGACCGGTGATAAGCATAATTCTAATACAGAATTAATAGCACAAGGAGCTGCCAATATTATCACTCCACTCTTTGGTGGTATTCCTGCAACAGGTGCCATTGCCCGAACCATGACCAACATTAATAATGGTGGAAAAACTCCTGTAGCCGGAATTATCCATGCGGTTGTTTTATTATTGATTTTACTATTCCTTATGCCTCTGGCTCAATACATTCCAATGGCTTGCCTCGCCGGTGTATTGGTAGTAGTATCCTATAACATGAGTGAATGGCGTACTTTTAGAGCGTTGATGAAGAACCCGAAATCGGACATTGCTGTGTTATTAATCACGTTTTTCCTCACGGTCATCTTCGACCTGACTATCGCAATTGAAGTCGGCTTAGTCATTGCTTGCTTACTGTTTATGCGTCGTGTAGCCGAAACAACGGAAATATCGTTCATAACGGATGAAATAGACCCAAACGAAGAACTGGACATAGCTGTCCATGAAGAACATCTGGTTATTCCTTCGGGAGTAGAGGTATACGAAATAGACGGACCATATTTCTTCGGTATAGCCAATAAGTTTGAAGAGCAGATGGTACAAATGGGTGATCGTCCCAAAGTACGCATTATCCGCATGCGTAAAGTTCCATTTATTGATTCTACAGGAATTCACAATCTTACAAATCTTTGTAGAATGTCGAAGAAAGAAAAAATAACCGTTGTGCTTTCAGGGGTCAATGAGAAAGTACACCATGTACTTCAAAAATCAGGTTTCTACGAACTGCTTGGCGAAGAAAATATCCGTGATAATATCAATGCAGCTTTAGAGAGAGCAAACGAAATTATTCGTAAATAAACTCTGGAATCTTCATCATAATAAGCCACAAATTAGTTGCACATCCGTTTAGCAAACTAATTTGTGGCTTATCCATTTATAGAATTTATATCCAAAACTAATATGAAGCTGTAGCCAAAACATGCTCTTTGGCAAGCAGTCCAACGATCCTATCAAGTTCTTCGGGAGAAGCTTTCTGCAAATCGTGATCAGGAGTTTCGCGATCAATAGTATAGATCATTACTTGCCGCGGAGCAATATTTTTCACCGCTTTAATCCATGGAAGTACGTACTCATCTGACGTATTATCCATCTCTTTTCCTTGATAGCTCCCTTTAAGAAACATAGTTTGAATAATACAATTCCCATTAAAAGCTTTGAGCTGACTGATAATATTCGGAACAGAATAGTTACTTCCGGGACGATCTAGCGCATGAATATACTCCTCATCTACCGTATCTAATTTTAAGATGTTATTATCCACCTTGGCAAGCGCAGCAAACACTGCAGGACGATGAATAAAGGTAGAATTGCTTAATACACTTACCTTTGCGTTTGGAAAATACTCATTACGAAGCGCAAGCGTATCATCTATGATTTCGGGAAAAGATGGATGACAAGTAGGCTCTCCATTACCGGCAAAAGTAAGCACATCAGGAATAGGACCCACAGCTTTCATTTCTTTTAATTTAGATTCTAAAGCCAAATAGACTTCTTCACGAGTGGGTAAAGGAGCATTGGCTCTGTAATCAGCATTAAATCCACATTCACAATAAATGCAATCGAAAGAACAAACTTTTCCGTCGGCCGGCAATAGATTGATTCCCAAAGAAACACCCAAACGGCGGGAATGAACAGGACCGAAGATGGGAGAAGGATAGATTACTGTTGACATTTTAATATTTAGAATTTTCTACTTGCTAATAAAACAAATGCAAAGATACACAAAAGAAGAACTCATTAGAACTTATAACGCAATTGCATCTGAATATCCGTTTTCTTATTGCTATTTATAACATCTAATCCTGAGGCTATCTGGTTTCGATCATTATATTTCGTTCGCCCTATTTTTGCTATAACCATCCAATTTTTATGAATGTCATACCTCGCACGCAAAGCCAATCGAGTGCCTATGCCATAGAAAGAAGGAATATAAAAAGAATAAAGCATGCCGCTTTCATAGGAATAAACACGTGATGCATAATCATCGGTATGGAAGTATGCGCCCTGAATTTCACACTTTACGGGTATTTTACGAAAGCCATAAGCCAATGTTTGCACAATTTGAACTCCTTTATTTGCTTTCACTTGCTGAGGATGAATGTGAGTATAATCCAGAGTAGTCTTTAAACCAAAACGATCAGAGACAGAATAAGTCAATTGATAACGCAAACGGTGTTGATACAAGGGACGAACAGTTTTTACTTTATTTTCGTCCGTATAGTTCTTTTCCTTTTCTTTATAGCGATACCGCAAATACATGGAAAGATTGGAATAGGGTGAATAAGTAGCTTGTATCAATCCATCAAAACCTGATGAAGGTTTATCTACTCCATACTTCAACCAAGGGAAAGAAAAAAAATCGATAGAAGTAAAAAACTTCCAATAGCGAAGTGGCGCAATATCAACTGCAAGATACCATCCATTTTCATTCTGCACACTACCTCCTTCGGAAAAGGAATGAGCATACATTGCCCAATAATTATAGGCATAATATCTATGAATCAATAATAGATCATAATTATCGGGCGATGAATATTGAATGGTATTTAAAGCGGCAATTCCCCCTCCCTTCCCTATTGCGGTTTCGCCAAATAAGGTAAATCGATTCCATCTGTATTTGTAATCTACCCCTAAATTATAAAAATTATTTCCACGAATGTTATACTTGGAATATTCTCTGATCTGAGGTTCATAAGGACGGTCAAAAAAGTAATAAATCCCTGTTGCACCCAACTTCAATCCGTTTTTCGAATAGGTAAGATTCCCTCCCATCAGTTGCATGGTAAATAAATTACTCCGTAAAGCCTCCTTTTCAGTTCGATGCAATCCGCTTTCATTTATTGAAGTAATTACACTATCGGCTGCTATACCATCCAAAGAGCGATGAGAATAAAAAGCAGATAAAGTAAATCTATCCATTCCTATTGCCACCACAGCTCCATGCAGATAATTATATTCATCTGTAGAGGAATGTTTTTTAATGCCACCACTTCTACCTCCCATAGTGGAAGCTGAAATAGTCTTTCCCATTACATAATCATTACTGATAACAAGCCCCTGACCAAAACTCAACCTGTAATTGCCCAGAGCCAGTGCCTTCAATTGACGAATATTCTTCAATAAAAAATAGAATGAATAATAGTCATAACCTTTCTGATTGTGCAAAGCACAAAAAGGTTCGCCAGCATCTTTTTCACCTGTAAATCCTGCATATACATTTTCTCTATAGCGAAAACTATAACGCAATGAATGATAAATGGAAGGGCCAAGATAAGAAGACTCATACCCTTTTCTTTTATATAAAGGAATGTCAACACGAGTAAGAATTTCATTCTTTCCCCAAGATAAAATATTTTTTAAAGCAGGTAAAGGTTCTTTCTTCGGCACAGGCTTTACGCAGACGAAAGGAAGCAAATATTTTATTGTTTCTCTGTTCATATCTTCAACCAACTGCAACTCATATATAGTTTGCATAGGGCCATTAATATAGAGATAAGCCAGCAGATTTTCTATTTGCAGATCACTTAAAAAAGGAAATTGCTCTAATTGCTCTTTGGTAACTGAGTTTAAATTAATAGGTTCTCGCAAACGTTCTGAGAGTTCTTCTACTTCATTATCCCAATTTTTATTACTCTCTTCATCGTTTACCGACAGTTCTTCCATTACATCTTCCAACGGATTGGCAACAGTGTTTTGTCCTCTCAAATTCAAAATAATGAATAGTTCTCCAGCCAAAGCAATTAAAATTGCTCTTTTATGATGCATAATCTTAATTTAGTTTTATCGTATTAATTTATTTTAGTCATCAAAAGTAATTAAAACGTGAAAAATACACAAATTAAACAATTAATATTATTATTTTTGCGTCATGAAAGGATGGCTTAACATACTAATATTTATTTTAGTTATTCTTCTGCATTGCTCTTTATGCAGCGCGCAGGAGGATAAGAAAGCTATTTCCTATCTTGTTCCGGCATGTATTTATCAAGGAGATACCATTCCTTGGGTACAACTTCCGGAAGTATATGTATTTAAGCCCTTGATCTTTAAGAATAATAAAGAAAGAGTAAATTACTACCGCCTTGTTTACAATGTAAAAAAAACACTTCCAATATCCAGAGAAATAAATAAGGCTATCATCGAAACTTACGAATATATTGAAACTCTACCTGATGAGAAATCAAAGCAAAGGCATATCAAACGAGTTGAAAAAGGATTAAAAGATCAATATACTGCTCGAATGAAGAAGCTTTCTTTCACACAAGGGAAGTTATTAATAAAATTAGTAGACCGTCAGTCAAATCAAACTTCATACGAAATAGTAAAAGCTTTTATGGGACCTTTTAAAGCAGGATTGTATCAAGCTTTTGCCGGACTCTTTGGAGCTAGTCTTAAAAAGCAATATGATCCTCAGGGAGAAGATCAATTAACTGAACGAGTGGTATTGTTAGTAGGAAATGGTCAACTGTAGCAAACTACTTTCTTAGAATGAAGTTATTTTTTTAAAGAAATCCCATATTACGATCCCTGCAGTTACTGATACGTTCAACGAATGCTTTGTTCCATATTGGGGAATCTCAATGCAACCTTCAGAATGATTAATAACTTCTTGATTTACCCCTTTCACTTCATTACCCAATACCACAGCATACTTCTTTGTTTTATCAAGCTCCAATTCATCCAGCATAATGCTTCCTTCAGCTTGTTCAATAGAATATACCATATACCCTTCGTTCTTTAAGTTATCAACAGCTTCAACAGCGTTATTAACATATATCCAATCTACTGAGAATTCAGCTCCTAAAGCAGTTTTATGCATATCAGGATGTGGAGGAACCGCTGTTATTCCACATAGATAAATACGTTCTACTCTAAAAGCATCGGACGTGCGAAAAACTGATCCTATATTATGAAGACTACGAACATCATCCAATACTACCACCAAAGGAAGTTTTCGAGCTTCTTTAAACTCTTCCGCACTCAGTCTGTTTAATTCAGTAATTTTCAACTTTCGTAGATTCATTATATTCCCTTATTATCAGTAAACATATCAATGCTACAAAATTACTCATTTCTGCTTGAACAGCTATAAACTTCAGTTAACTTTTCTGTTAATAACTGTTCATATACTGTGAAAACATCGTGGAAAGAAAACGAATATATCTTTTGTATTATTGAAAAACATCTATATCATCTAGTAAAATGAACTTTCCAAAAAAGTTAGTAGAAATTTTCAAGGCTTACTTAAACACATTTTTAAACCCTATTTTTTCTGTTTATGCTCCAAACTTCTTAACTTTGCAGTTTTTCAACAGGGTGTTAATTAAACTTATATAACCCTTATAATCAGTACATAACATAGAATGTAGTTGTTCATATAGAACTAATAAGAATATAGATAATGCTAATAACTTAGTAAACAAATAAAAATGTATTTTTTTACTAACACTATTAACAAGCCATTATAACTAATATATATTTTTAAAGAGATAGACTGAAGAAATAATAAGATAATAATGAATAGAGAAGAGTGGTTGAAAAAGGGTTTTGTAAATGAACCTATCAATGAAGGTACAGATCTGAAGATCGCCATTAATAAACTGAAGAAAGAGAAAAATGCAGTGATATTGGGTCACTACTATCAGAAAGGTGAAATTCAGGATATTGCTGATTTTGTTGGTGATAGTTTGGCACTGGCTCAATGGGCTGCTAAAACGAGTGCTGATATCATTGTGGTGTGTGGTGTTCATTTCATGGGAGAAACAGCTAAAATACTTTGCCCGAATAAGAAAGTTCTTGTACCTGATTTGAATGCTGGTTGTTCATTAGCCGATAGTTGTCCGGCAGATCAGTTTGAACAGTTTGTCAAAGAGCATCCCGGATATACAGTAATATCCTATGTAAATACAACAGCTGCGGTCAAAGCACTGACTGATGTAGTTGTTACTTCTACTAATGCAAAGCAGATAGTAGAAAGCTTTCCCAAAGATGAGAAGATTATTTTTGGTCCGGATAGAAACTTAGGTAATTATATTAACTCAATTACTAACCGCAACATGTTGTTATGGGATGGAGCTTGTCATGTTCACGAACAGTTTTCTGTAGAAAAGATAGTAGAGCTTAAAGCACAATATCCTGATGCAATCGTACTTGCGCATCCTGAATGCAAAAGTGTGGTACTTAAGTTAGCTGATGTCATTGGTTCTACAGCTGCCTTGTTGAAACATGCTGTTAACAGCAGTGAACAACGTTTCATTGTTGCTACGGAATCAGGTATTCTGCATGAGATGCAAAAGAAATGCCCCGGAAAGACGTTTATTCCTGCTCCTCCTAACGATAGCACTTGTGCCTGTAATGAGTGTAGCTTTATGCGTTTGAATTCGTTAGAGAAGCTCTATAACTGTTTGAAGTATGAGTATCCTGAGATAGAGGTTGATCCGGATATTGCAAAGAAAGCTGTGAAACCTATTAAGAAGATGTTGGATATATCTGAAAAGTTAGGTTTATAAAGGTATATGCATTTAAATGTAAAAGAGCACACAGAATAACTTTTATCTGTGTGTTCTTTTAGTATGTTATTTCTTATTATTGGAACGAAGAAATTCGCAGAGTTTGTTGACAGCCAACGCTCGGTGACTAATTTTATTTTTCACATCATTTCCTAATTGGGCAAATGTTTTATCATAGCCTTCAGGAATGAAGATAGGGTCATAACCAAATCCGGCTTCTCCCCTCTTTTCTTTTATTATTTCTCCTTTAATAATCCCTTCAAAAATATATTTTTCTCCATCCAGAATAAGAGCAATGGCGGTACGAAATTGGGCTTTACGATTCTCTTTTCCTTCAAGTGCATGAAGAACTTTCAGCATATTTGCTTGTGGGTTTTTATCTTCGCCTGCATAACGGGCGGAATAAACGCCCGGTTCGTTGTTTAGAGCCTCTATTTCGAGTCCTGTATCATCTCCAAAGCAATTCAACCCATACGTATTATATACGTACTCTGCCTTAAGTAAAGCATTTCCTTCAAGGGTGTTTTCTGTTTCAGGAACATCTGTGTCACAATGAATATCTTTCAGACTGAGAAGTTCTATTTCATCACCCAATATGAGTGATACTTCTTCTAGCTTATGAGCATTGTTGGTAGAAAAAACTAGTTTCTTTTTCATTCTTATTTTATTTGATACGATCAAATCCTTCACCATAGACACCAATGACAGAACTTTGTGAGATAAAGGCATTTGGATCGATGTCTTTTACTAAACGAAATATTTGTATGGACTGACTTTTCTTGGCCATAACCACTAATACTTTCACATCGTTTTTACTATACCATCCGGTACCATTTAAAACGGTTACCCCACGATGTGTATCGGCAATAATGCAGTCGGCAATCTTTTGGTATTCTTTTGAAAAGATGAGAAACTGTACTGATTGACGGGCGCTGTTTACGATAAGATCGAGTACGTAGCTGATAACGACCAATGTAACAAAGCCAAAAACAACTCTTCTCCAGTCATTGAATACAAAATAACAGGAAGAGATGATGACTACATCACAATAAAGAATCATCCGTCCAAAGGTTACATCACGATATTTATTTACTACAGCTGCTATAATATCTGTTCCACCTGTGCTTCCGTTATTTATAAAGACAACTCCTAAGCCGATGCCACAGAGACTGGCACCTATTACGCAGGCCATAAAATCTTGCCCCGGACCTATGATTAAAGTATTTCCTATTAATTGTTGAAAAAGCCAGAGCAAGAATGTAAGAGAAAAAATAGCATAAGTTGTTTTTATACTAAATTTAGGTCCCAATATTTTAATGGCAGCAGTCATTAAAACAGCGTTAATAAGAAAGTAACTGTATTGAATGGGTACACCTGTAGAATAATAAATGATGGCAGAAATGCCCGTTACTCCTCCCGTAGTTATCTGATAAGGAAGTAGGAAAGCCGACCAGCCGATTGCATAACATATCAATCCGAAGGTAATGAGAATATAATCTCTTGATTCTCTCAGAACGTCTGATTTTGAAGGCTTGACCATTGAATAATTGTTTTATTATTTAATTATACTACGATATTTATTAATTTATTAGGAACTACAATTACTTTTTTGGGTGTTTTTCCTTCTATCCATTTTTGAGATCGTTCGTCTTTTAAAGCTTCAGTTTGTATAGCTTCACTTGTAGCATCAGCAGGAAATTCCATATTGAAACGGGCTTTTCCATTAAAAGAAATAGCATAGTTCACTACATCTTCTTTAAGATACTCTTCGTTCCATTTAGGCCATTGAGCATCACAAACGGATGTATTGTTTCCCAATACTTCCCAAAGTTCTTCACTTACATGGGGAGCAAAAGGAGCAAGGAGAACAACTAATTTGTTTAAAATCTCTTTCTTGTAACACTTCAACGTGAAGAGTTCGTTTATACAGATCATGAATGCACTTACTGAAGTATTGTATGAGAACTGTTCGATATCACCGGTTACTTTTTTAATCAGTTTATGTAGTGATTTCAATTCTTCTTTAGTAGGAGCTTCATCTGTTAGAATGGATTGACCATCTCTGTTGAAGAAGAGTGTCCAAAACTTACGGATGAAACGATGTACGCCGTCAATTCCGTTCGTATCCCATGGTTTTGATTGTTCTACCGGCCCAAGGAACATCTCGTACATACGCAATGTATCGGCACCATATTTTTCAACAATCATATCAGGGTTAACAACGTTAAACATTGACTTACTCATCTTTTCTACTGTCCATCCACAGATGTATTTGCCATCTTCAAGTATAAATTCGGAAGTAGCAAATTCCGGTCTCCATGCTTTGAATGCTTCTCTATCAAGTATGTCGTTTGATACGATGTTTACATCTACGTGAATAGGAGTGACGTCGTATTGATCTTTCAGATTGAGTGAAACGAATGTATTTGTATCCTTTATGCGATAAACAAAGTTACTGCGTCCTTGAATCATTCCTTGGTTTACCAACTTTTGGAAAGGTTCTTCTTTCACTGTTACGTTAAGATCGAAAAGAAATTTATTCCAGAAGCGAGAGTAGATAAGGTGGCCTGTAGCATGTTCCGTGCCACCTACATAAAGGTCAACATTCTGCCAGTAGGCATTGACTTTTGAATCAACTAAACATTGATTGTTGCGTGGATCCATGTAGCGCAAATAGTAAGCAGATGAACCTGCAAATCCCGGCATGGTGTTGAGCTCCAACGGGAAGATTGTCTTATTATCTATTTTTTTAGTATCCACCACTTCTTTATTTGCTTCATCCCATCCCCATTTAGTGGCATTACCCAACGGTGGTTCTCCTGTTTCTGTTGGAAGGAATTTGGTTACTTCAGGAAGTTGTAATGGAAGTTTGGCTTCATCTATCATGTAAGGCATGCCCTCTTTGTAGTAAACAGGGAATGGTTCGCCCCAATAACGTTGACGAGAGAAAATAGCATCACGCAAACGGAAATTGACTTTTACACGTCCTAATCCGCTCGTCTTGATGTATTCTTTTGTTTTAGCGATGGCTTCTTTTATGCTCAAGCCATTCAACACCAATCCACCTTCGGGAGTGCCTGGGCGAGAGGAGTTGATCATGATTCCTTCTTTGGCATCAAAACTTTCTTCACTCACGTCGCAACCTTCTATCAGCGGACGTATTTCTAAGTTGAAATGTTTGGCAAATGCATAGTCACGACTGTCGTGCGCCGGTACTGCCATGATGGCTCCCGTGCCGTATCCGGCTAATACATAATCGCTTATCCATACAGGAATTGCTTCATTGGTAAGCGGATTGATGGCATAACTGCCTGAGAAGACACCACTTACACTACGATCAGCAATGCGTTCGCGTTCAGTACGCTTCTTGGTGCGTTCCAGATAAGCATCTACTTCCTCTTTTTGATCAGGAGTGGTGAGTTGGGCTACCAATTCGCTTTCAGGAGCAAGCACCATGAAAGTAACACCAAAGACTGTATCGGCACGTGTGGTAAATATGGTAAATTCTATTTCACTGTCTTTTATGTTGAAACGCATCTCGGCACCTTCCGAACGACCAATCCAGTTGCGTTGTGTTTCTTTCAATGAATCCGTCCAGTCAACAGTTTCCAATCCATCGAGCAAACGTTGTGCGTATGCCGATACACGTAAACACCATTGGCGCATCACCTTTTGAATAACCGGATGGCCACCCCGTTCGGATACACCGTCCACAACCTCATCATTGGCCAGCACAGTACCTAAAGCCGGACACCAGTTTACCATTGTGTTGCCCAGATAAGCAATACGATAGTTCATTAACGTTTCCTGTTGCTGCTTTTCATTCATCGCTTTCCACTCTTGAGCGGTGAAGCTAAGCTCTTCGCTGCAAGCAACATTTAAACCCTCTGTTCCGGTTGCTTCGAATGCTTCAATAAGTTCCGCAATAGGCATCGCTTTCTTTTCGTCCTTACAGTAAAAGCTATTGAACATCTTAATGAAAGCCCATTGCGTCCATTGATAATATTCAGGATCGCATGTACGTATTTCACGGTTCCAGTCGAATGAAAATCCAATCTTATCCAACTGTTCGCGGTAACGATTTATATTGTTGATAGTAGTAATCGCGGGATGTTGTCCTGTTTGAATAGCATATTGCTCGGCAGGCAGTCCGTAAGCATCATAACCCATGGGATTGAGCACATTGAAGCCTTGCAAGCGTTTGTAGCGGGCATAAATATCCGAAGCGATGTAACCCAGCGGATGTCCCACATGTAGTCCGGCTCCTGAAGGATAGGGAAACATGTTGAGTACATAGAATTTTTGCTTTGCTTCATCTTCCGTTACCTGATAGGTTTTTTCTTCTACCCATCGTTTCTGCCACTTCTTCTCAATCTCCCTGAAACTATATTCCATAGCTATCTTAACTTTAGTGTGATATGTATTAATTTCTACCTGTTTATAGATTTAGTTGGCAAATTTACATGTTTATTTTCAGATAACAACATCGGCTGATGAAAAAGCACAGTTTAAGGTGCTGAGAGCTTATTTTTATTGGATGGGGTTATTACTTGGAGATTTTTATGTAGATTTGTTCTATTATTCAACTTAAAAAGAAGAGAAAATTGACTGTGAACAATGATGATATCGAACTAACCCCGATGATGAAGCAGTTTCTGGATCTGAAAGCGAAACATCCGGATGCCGTAATGCTTTTCAGGTGTGGCGACTTCTACGAAACATATTCTACCGATGCTGTGATAGCTGCCGATATTTTGGGAATTACATTAACTAAGCGGGCCAACGGAAAAGGAAAAAGCGTAGAGATGGCTGGTTTTCCGCACCACGCGCTCGATACATATCTTCCAAAACTGATTCGTGCAGGCAAGCGGGTTGCTATTTGTGATCAGCTTGAAGACCCCAAGACGACAAAGAAACTGGTGAAACGAGGCATTACCGAATTGGTTACGCCCGGCGTTTCTATCAATGATAATATTCTTAATTACAAAGAGAATAACTTTCTGGCGGCTGTTCATTTTGGTAAAGCAAATTGTGGCGTGTCGTTTCTCGACATTTCTACCGGAGAGTTTCTTACTGCCGAAGGTCCTTTTGACTATGTGGATAAGCTGCTCAACAACTTTGGTCCGAAAGAGATCTTGTTTGAGAGAGGCAAACGTGGCATGTTCGAAGGTAACTTTGGAAATAAGTTCTTTACTTTTGAACTAGACGATTGGGTTTTTACGGACACTACTGCCCGTGAGAAGTTGCTTAAGCACTTTGAAACCAAGAACCTGAAAGGATTTGGTGTGGAACACTTGAAGAACGGCGTTATCGCTTCGGGTGCTATCTTGCAATATCTGGAGATGACTCAGCACACGCAGATCGGACACATCACGTCGTTGGCACGCATTGAAGAAGACAAGTTTGTACGTTTGGATAAGTTTACTGTGCGTAGTCTGGAACTTATATCGAGCATGAACGATGGCGGCAGTAGCTTACTGAGCGTGATTGATAAAACGATCAGTCCGATGGGGGCACGCTTGTTGAAGCGTTGGATGGTGTTTCCGTTGAAAGATGAGAAACCAATAAACGACCGCTTGAATGTGGTGGAATATTTCTTTCGTGAGCCTGACTTTAAGGAGCTGATCGAAGAACAACTTCACCTGATAGGTGACTTGGAGAGAATCATTTCCAAGGTAGCCGTGGGACGTGTTTCTCCGCGTGAGGTGGTGCAACTTAAAATCGCTTTACAGGCTATAGAGCCGATTAAGGAGGCTTGTCTTGCTGCCGATAATCCGAGTCTAAATAGGATAGGAGATCAACTGAACCTTTGTCTCTCCATCCGGGAAAAGATTGAGAAAGAGATAAACAATGACCCTCCACTAATGATCAATAGAGGAGGAGTGATAAAGAGTGGTGTGAATGCTGAACTGGATGATCTGCGTCAAATAGCTTATTCGGGTAAAGATTATCTGTTACAGATTCAACAACGTGAAAGTGAACTGACAGGTATACCTAGTTTGAAGATAGCTTACAACAGTGTGTTTGGTTACTATATTGAGGTACGCAACGGGCATAAGGATAAAGTTCCTCAGGAATGGATCAGGAAGCAAACGCTGGTGAATGCTGAACGGTATATCACACAGGAGTTGAAGGAATATGAGGAAAAGATTCTGGGTGCTGAAGATAAGATTTTGGTGCTCGAAACGAGACTTTACAATGATTTGGTTTTGTCTTTGGCGGAATATATTCCTGCCATACAGATCAATGCTAACCAGATAGCGCGACTCGATTGTTTACTCTCTTTTGCCAATGTGGCTCGAACAAACAATTATATTCGTCCGGTGATAGAAGATAGCGATGTTTTGGATATTCGCCAAGGGCGCCATCCGGTTATTGAGAAGCAACTGCCGATAGGAGAGAAGTACATTGCTAACGATGTGATGCTAGATAGTGCTTCGCAGCAGATCATCATCATAACGGGTCCGAACATGGCCGGTAAGTCGGCTCTCTTGAGGCAGACGGCTTTGATTACGTTGTTGGCACAGATCGGCTCTTTTGTTCCCGCCGAAAGTGCACACATCGGTATGGTTGACAAGATATTTACTCGTGTGGGAGCAAGTGATAACATCTCGGTGGGAGAGTCTACTTTCATGGTAGAGATGAACGAAGCGGCAGATATCCTGAATAACGTTTCGCCACGCAGCCTTGTACTCTTCGACGAATTAGGGCGGGGTACTTCTACTTACGACGGTATTTCTATCGCTTGGGCGATTGTGGAATACATTCACGAGCACCCCAGAGCAAAGGCACGTACACTTTTCGCTACGCACTATCATGAGTTGAACGAAATGGAAAAGTCCTTCAAACGGATAAAGAACTACAATGTGTCGGTGAAGGAGGTAGACAATCGTGTAATCTTCTTGCGTAAGTTGGAGCGGGGTGGGAGTGAGCACTCTTTTGGTATCCATGTGGCTAAGATGGCCGGTATGCCCAAAAGTATTGTGAAGCGTGCCAATGATATACTTCATCAGTTAGAGAGCGATAACCGTAAACAGGGTATTTCGGGTAAGCCTTTGGCAGAAGTGAGTGAGAAACGGGAAGGCATGCAACTTAACTTCTTCCAGTTAGACGACCCCATTCTTTGCCAGATAAGAGATGAAATATTGAATCTGGATGTGAACAATCTGACGCCTCTTGAGGCACTCAATAAGCTGAGTGATATAAAGAAGATAGTAAGAGGAAAATAGTAAAATCCCTGATTAATCCTTACTTAGAAGTAGGAATAATCAGGGATTCTTTATGTCTATAAGTCTCCGTTTATAACTTTCGACTATTTCATTTTATCCAATCTCTTTCCTAAGAGTATGCTGGTAACTCCTATTATAATGAAAGGTATGCTGAGCCACTGTCCCATGTTGAGTGCCATTCCGTCTTCAAAGTTTACTTGATTTTCTTTCAGGAATTCGATAAAGAATCGGAAAGTGAAAATCAAGGTAAGACAAAGCCCGAAGAAGAATCCGCGGTGAAGCTTTTTACTATAATTCTTGTATAAATACATGGTGACGAGGAAGAAGCAGAAATAGGCTATTGCTTCATAAAGCTGTGCCGGATGGCGGGGAATCATATCCTCACGTTCAAAAACAAATGCCCATGGAACATCAGTTGCTTTGCCAATGATTTCGGAGTTCATCAGGTTGGCCAGGCGGATGAAGCAAGCAGTGATGGGTGTTGCCACTGCTATCATGTCGAGCACATCTATGTAGTTGAGCTTTGTTTTGCGCACATAAAGCCAAAGAGCTATGATTAACCCGATGGTGCCTCCATGACTGGCTAACCCTTCGTATCCCGTAAATTTCCATCCTCCTTGGGGCAGAAATTTGATAGGAAGCAGCATCTCAACAGGGCGGGAGAGATAATAATCCGGCTGGTAGAACAAGCAATGGCCTAAGCGTGCTCCAAGCAGTATGCCGAAAAAGCAATAAAAGAAGAGTGGTTCGAACTTGTCTTCGCCAATCTTTTTGTCGCGAAACTGATAGTGAACTACGAGATAAGCCAGAAAGATGCCTACAGCCCATAATAGTCCATAGTACCTGATGGAGATGCCGAAAAGCCTGAATAGTTCCGGATCCGGATTCCAATTGATTGTAGCAAGAAGATGATTCATACTTGTTTTTCTTTCGTTTCGTTTAATTTTCTGATAACTCTAGCGGGATTTCCTACCGCAAGAGAGTCGGCAGGGATATCTTTTGTCACCACAGATCCGGCACCAATCACGGTTCGATCTCCGATGGTTACTCCGGGACAGATGGTGGCGTGTCCGCCTATCCAGCAACGTTCGCCAATGGTGACCGGCTTGCAGTCTTCCCATTTATCTCGTTCATCGGCTTCGAGGGGATGCTGAGCGGTGTATATGTGTACTCCGGGTGCTATCATTGTATGCGCTCCGATGGTGACTTTCGCACCATCCAGAATCACAGCCCCAAAGTTTATGAATACTTTGTCGCCGGCATAAATGTGATCGCCGTAATCGCAATAGAAAGGAGGCTCAACATGTAGATTTTTGGCAGAATTCGGGAAAAGTTCATTGGTTACGTCTTGAAACTTGTCCGTGTAATACTCCGTAACATTTAGTTTGTGGAGTGTTCTTTTTACTTTGGTACGTATATCTACCATTTCCTTGCTGTGGGCATTGTAGTGTTCACCCGCAAACATTTTTGCCTTTTCTGATTCTCCTTTATCCATCGTTTTATTTTCTGAATTTCTGAGCAATATCTCTGTATGTAGGCATCTCAACGCCTTGCTCTTCGCCTACTGTTATCATGTTGAAGAGCAATTCCTGTACTTCCGATTCGTGTCCGCGTTCTATGTCTTTTTGCATGGAAGCGGTACTTTCCGGGGCCAATTTGTCTATAACCTTGAGGTTGTAGGCTACTAAATCTTCATTGAATGAGATACCTAGTTTAGCACCCAGAGCCGCACTTTCTTTGGATAGACTGATGAAAGTATCGCGTATTTTGCCTTCTTTCTGAACTTCGCCCATCGGTACGTCATAGTAAGCTCCGGTACATGCCATGGCCGATATGAAGGACCATTTAATGAATGTGTCCCGATTGATGTCGGGTGATATTTCGGCTTTAAGGCCACTCTCTTGCAGATCTTTCTGTACTGTTTCCAATAGCTCTTGTGCTACATCGGTTCCTTTGTGCGCGCCAAATACAAGACGAAAGATGCTTCCCATTTGGGTTACTTCTCCGGGAGCAGAGATAAAGCCCACTATGTAAATGCATCCATCCAATACGGTTACTTCGGGTACAAGACGCTGTATTTTAGGTCCCGTGCCGTAAGCGTTGAGTATGGGAATCACAATGGTATCTTTGTGAGCGGCTCTGGCTATCAGGCTGATGATGGAATCAACAGAATAACCTTTGACGCAAACAAATATTACGTCGGCTTTTCCATTGTATTCTTCTGCCGTGCAGGCCGTCATGGGAATATTGTGTTTACCTTTCAAGCCTGATTTAAGCCTTAACCCTTCGCTCTGTATAGCCGCAAGTTGTTCTCCCCGGGCTATGCAAGTTACTTCTTTTCCTGCCAGCCATAAGAAAGCAGCTATGTTGCCGCCTACTCCTCCGGTTCCTACTATCAGATAGCGTAGTCTTTTTTTCTTTATACTTCCGCAATAAGAACAATGTTCTTTTTGCTTCGTCTCATCCATTATTTTAGTCATATTCTTTTGTTTTTTTATCTTTATGCTTGCTCTTTCTTTTTCTGATATGCAGAGCCTGTTTTATTTTCTGCATGTCTTTTTCAAAGTTAAGAGTGGCTTTAAACTTAATCAATGAACAGCTTCAATGGGCGAAAGATGATTTCGGTAAACAGGAAAAAAGTATTTCAACTATACGTTGAAACGGAAATGCATGATGTCTCCGTCTTCAGCTACGTACTCTTTTCCTTCCACATTGAGCTTCCCGGCCTCGCGAACAGCTGCCTCGGAGCCATATTTTATAAAATCGTTGTATTTGATAACTTCGGCGCGAATGAAACCTTTTTCAAAGTCGGTGTGAATCACAGCTGCACACTGAGGTGCTTTGCTGCCTTTTAGATAGGTCCATGCGCGGACTTCCTGCACACCGGCGGTGAAGTATGTTTCCAGGTTGAGCAATTTATAGGCGGCTTTGATTAAGCGTGCCACACCCGATTCTGTCAGGCCTATTTCGCTGAGAAACATTTCGCGTTCTTCATACGTTTCGAATTCGGCTATTTCCGATTCTATTTTGGCTGCTACGACAAGTATATCGGCATTCTCATCTTTCACCGCTTCACGGATCATCTCTACATATTTATTTCCGCTTACGGCGCTTTTCTCGTCCACATTGCACACGTAGAGCACCGGTTTACTGGTCAACAAAAAGAGTTCTTTTGCTATTTTCTGTTCGTCTTTCGTCTCGAATTCTACTGTGCGGGCCGATTTGCCTTGTTCCAGAGCTTCTTTATATCGGCTTAACACCTCATAGGTTTGCTTGGCAACTTTGTCACCACCTGTCTGAGCCTGTTTCTGCACTTTCTGCATGCGGCTTTCTATGGTGTCGAGGTCTTTCAATTGCAGTTCGTAATCAATGATTTCTTTGTCGCGAACGGGGTTTACGCTACCGTCAACGTGCGTCACGTTATCATCATCAAAACAACGCAGTACGTGCAAGATCGCATCCGTTTCACGAATGTTGGCTAAGAATTTATTGCCAAGACCTTCACCTTTGCTTGCACCCTTTACCAGTCCGGCAATGTCTACAATTTCTACCGTAGTAGGGACAATGCGTTGCGGATTCACCAACTCAGAAAGCTTGTTTAAACGTTCGTCGGGGACGGTTATTACACCCACATTCGGTTCTATCGTACAGAAAGGAAAATTTGCAGCCTGTGCCTTAGCATTCGACAAGCAATTGAAAAGAGTCGATTTACCTACATTCGGTAACCCGACTATACCACATTGTAAAGCCATTATTATTTAATTATTCTTTTATTTTAAGCGTATAACGAGGCAAAAGTACAAATTATTCGGGGTAATGCAAAGAATATCGTCATAGTTCCTGATAAAAGGGTAGGGTAATGCTCTCTTTTATACAATTCTGTTACGCATCAACAAGCTTTGCCCGAACATAATCTTGAGCAGAAGTTTTGTTTTTAGGTGAATTGAAGTTCATGGAAGGGGGTGTTTCTATGAGAGGATAGATTCTTACAAATTCATTCAGATGAGCGTTTTGAGCTGCTTTTTGTCAAGGGATGATTTATTCATTCTTAACTCTTGCATGGAACTAGCACTCATTTTTAGAGCGATAGAGTAGTGGAAAGATATTCTTATTGATATTTTTCTGAAAGACGGTGGCATTTTTGAAAAGTGCAACCGTCTTTTCGATGAAGTGCAACCGTCTTTGGGGGCAACTGCACGGTTCTCTTTCTTAATCTGCACGGTTCAGTTGCTTGCTGACGAGGGTCGTTTGGTCTGTTGTGAGGTCTTTACAAAAAAAGAGGATACTTGCAAGCACCCTCTTTCTATCTCAGTTTAATCTGAATCTATTTTATTATTACGTTTACAAATATACTACATTTGAGATCGAATGTCAAGTGTTTATTGGAAAATAATTCTTTCTGTTTCACGTGGCACAAAAAAGGCCGGGAGTAAAGTCCGGCCTTTTTTAGAGATTTCTGAAAGCAGGCGAGGAGAGAGGGTGCGTTGAGCCCTTATTTCCATATCCACCTGCTTACTTCATGTTAATGTTAGGTTAATTAGAGAGCGTTTTGTTTTTAATTAGGTTTAACTGATTTACGTATTAATGATTTACTGATTGATTATAATTTTGGGGCTTCCATGACAACTGTCATTTCAGGGACCAATATGTATTCAGCTTTTTTATTGTTCCATTTATAATATTCAGTCGTTACGTTTGCACCTTCATATTTGTAGCGGATGCATAAGTCATTTTCCCAACTGTTTTTGATGTTACTCCACTTCATCGTCTCATTTTGGATCATTCTCTTTTGTGCGTCATACGCATAATTATATTTGATGTAATTGGACAAACTTTCGCCATCTTGCTTATAAACAGTCTGCCCGATGAGAAGACCATCTTTTTGCTCAGAATTGTAGATCAGGTTATTGTCGTTCCTTGCAGAAACGCTCAAAGTACATGCCATGGTAATGACTGATAGTACTACTGTTTTTAAAAATACTTTTGTTTTCATGATCGTACGTTGTTTAGGTTGATTATATCATATATCTACTAGTTGTATTGAAATACACTGCAAATATAGATATTGATCTGACATAAATGAATTAATATGCCGAAATTATTCTTAATATGATATTGTGCATATTGCTTATTGATTCCATAATGGCAATATAAATGGATAATAAATATCCGGTAATATTGCTTTATCGGGGTGGAGTGAGCAGTAAGTATTCTAAGTGATTACTTTGGTTGCTTTTTGCAAGGAAGTTAAATAAAGTTATAGGAATGATGCTTCTTGTTCTTGTAATATTCACCTTAGGAAAGCCTCTCTTTTATAGACCTTTTTTAGTTCAATTGGCCTTTTTTTATTATTGGGGGCTAGTCCTTCTTTATTAAATTCAGGAGAAGAAAGATAGTGTAATTTGTAGCTAGTAATCTCTAGCTTATAGTTTTGTATGCCCTAACAATATGCGTAAAAAGGCATTTACACATATTGCTAGGGCATATTACTTTAGATGATAGCCACTTAGTTATTGTGACTTATGATGAAGAAATATAAAGCGAGGGGTTAATATCTTAAATCTAAATGCTTTTTCAATGTGCTTCAAGCCAGTTCTTCCCCCATCCGCAATCTGCTTTTAGTGGTACATGCATCAGATACGCTTTTTCCATTTCTTCGATCACAATCTGTTGCACATACTCTTTTTCCTCGAGTGGCACGCTGAAGTTCAACTCATCATGCACCTGTAGAATCATTTTCGCTTTCAGTTTTTCGGCTCTGAATCGTTTGTAGATATGGGCCATGGCTACTTTAATGATGTCGGCGGCGCTTCCTTGTATAGGGGCGTTAATGGCATTTCGCTCTGCATACCCTCTTACAACAGCATTTCTCGAATTGATATCCGGTAAAAAACGTTTTCGGTGAAACATCGTTTCCACGTATCCCTTCTCTCTGGCCACTTCTATACTCTTTTCCATGTATGTTTTCACTTGTGGATAGGTGGCGAAGTACCCATCAATCAATTCTTTAGCCTCTTTTCGATCCACATTCATTCGCTCTGCCAATCCAAATACAGAAATACCGTAAATAATGCCGAAGTTCGCCGTTTTAGCTTTGCGGCGCATGTCAGAGTTTACCTCTTTAATATCTATTTTATAAATCTTGGCGGCAGTGGCAGAGTGGATGTCATATCCGCTGAGGAAGGCATCAATCATGTTTTTATCTTCACTTAGATGTGCCATGATGCGTAGTTCTATCTGTGAATAATCCGCAGAGAAAAACAGACAATCATCATCTGGGATAAAGGCTTTGCGTATCTCCTTTCCATCTTCATCACGAATCGGAATGTTTTGCAAGTTTGGATTACTGGAACTCAATCTTCCGGTGGAGGTCACTGTTTGATTAAATGATGTGTGCACTCTTCCCGTTTTGGGGTTAATAAGGAGTGGGAGGGCATCAACGTAGGTACCGAGTAATTTCTTTAACCCCCTGTAATCGAGTATTTTTTCTACAACTTCGTGCTTATGGCGCATACTTTCAAGTACTTCTTCGGACGTTACATATTGTCCGGTTTTTGTTTTCTTGGCTTTGTCCATAATCTTTAGTCGGTCGAACAATATCTCACCTACTTGTTTGGGCGAGGCAATGTTGAATTCCTGTCCTGCTAGTTGGTATATCTCCTGTTCAATAGTGAGCAATCTTTTGGTAAAGTGTTCGGACGTTTGCTTCAAAGCATCCGTATCCAGGCGAACGCCATTGCTTTCAATGTCCACCAAAACAGGAACAAGTGGCATTTCAATTCCATAAAACAGTTCTTCCGCATCGTTTGCTTTGAGTTCTTTCTCCAGAATGTTTTTTAGTTTGAGTGTCACGTCGGCATCTTCGCATGCATAGAGATAAACTTCTTCGGGAGAAAGGTCGCGCATGTTTTTTTGGTTCTTTCCTTTTGCTCCAATTAATTCGTCGATGTGTACTGTTTGATAGTGCAGGTAGATTTCCGCCATATAATCCATGCCATGTCTCAACTCCGGTTGAAGAATATAATGAGCCACCATTGTGTCGAAGAGTTTTCCTTTTATCTCAATACCATAATTTTGGAGTACCAACATGTCGTACTTGATATTCTGTCCAACTTTTAATGATTGCTCATTTTCGAAGAGCGGGCGGAACTCATTCACAATCTTTAACGCTTCTTCCCGATCAGCAGGTACTGGTACATAAAATGCTTGATTCTCCACATAGCTAAAGCTCATTCCGACCAGTTCCGCCTCCATTGGGTCTGTTCCGGTAGTCTCCGTATCTAATGAGAGAATTTCTGTTGTCAGTAACTTTTGAATTAATAGATGCCTTTTCTCCTGATTATCAATGAGTTGATAGTCCACAATTGAAAGATCTAAACGCTCTAGATTCGTTTTAAATTCCTCAACTGCATCATTGGGCGTAAAAACGTCAAAGAGATTGCCTTGAATAGGAGCATTCGGAGCTTCTTGCGACTTGCTTCTTTTGGACGATGAATTTGCTTCGCTACTTGTCCCAATCTTTTGCCCCTCTTTTTTGAAGACCCGATCAATCAATGTTCGAAATTCCATTTCCTCGAAAATTTTTCGGAGAGACTCTTCGTCTGCTTGTTCCCGAATGAGTGCATCCATCTCGAGTGCGATAGGAACATCTATTTTTATGGTAGCTAGAAATTTGGAGAAAGTGATCATCTCTTTGTTTGCTTCCACTTTTGTTTTTATTGCCCCCTTTAGTTGATCGGTATTTGCTAAAAGGTTTTCGATGCTTCCAAATTCGGCAATTAGTTTCTGGGCGGTTTTTTCACCCACGCCCGGGCATCCGGGAATATTATCAGAGGAGTCGCCCATCAACCCAAGCATGTCGATTACTTGTGCCGGCGACTGAATATCAAATTTTGCTTTTATCTGTTCAATGCCCATTACTTCGAACTCTTTGTCACCATATTTGGGGCGATACATAAATACATTCTCTGTAACGAGCTGTCCATAATCTTTATCAGGGGTCATCATGTAAGTGGTGATTCCCTGCTTTCCAGCTTCAGTGGCAAGTGTGCCTATTACGTCGTCGGCTTCAAAACCCGCAACTTCAAGAATTGGTATTTTGTATGCACGAATAATCTCTTTAATGATTGGCACAGAGAGTCGGATGGCTTCCGGAGTTTCTTCTCGTTGGGCCTTATATTGCTCATAAGCTTCGTGACGGAAAGTTGGTCCAGCCGGATCAAAAGCTACACCAATGTGTGTGGGTTGTTCTTTCTTTAGCACATCTTCAAGTGTATTAACAAAACCAAGTACTGCAGATGTGTTGAATCCTTTCGAATTTATCCGTGGATTTTTAATGAATGCATAGTATGCTCTGTATATAAGTGCGTAAGCATCTAATAGGAAAAGTTTGCTATTTTTGTTCATCTTTAAGAGTTTTTTCATGGTAAAAGTACAAAAAAATACCGTATTAATTGTTTTATTATTACTTTTGTAGCCAAATAGTGTTCTTATGGATGGCTTATCTCTTATAAAGTTCCCAATTGTCGATGAACTGGTGGATTTCAAAAATCTATTTGATCATTCATTGTCTAGTTCGAATCCTTTGCTTGCCGGTGTTATTGAGCACTTACGACAGAGGAATGGGAAGATGATGCGCCCTATTTTGGTGTTACTTGTTGCCAAACTTTATGGGGAGATTAAGCCCGTAACTCTGCATGCTGCGGTTTCATTAGAGCTGCTCCATACGGCAAGTTTAGTGCACGATGATGTGGTAGATGAAAGTACTGAGCGTCGGGGTCAACTTTCTGTTAATGCTATTTTCAATAACAAGGTAGCCGTTCTTACCGGAGATTATCTGCTTGCTACTTGTCTGGTTCAGGCCGGAAAGACAATGAATCACGAAATTATTGACGTCATATCTAAACTTGGACAAGACTTGTCTGAGGGCGAATTGCTACAATTATCCAACGTTAGTAATCCTATCTTTTCAGAGAGAATTTACTTTGATGTGATTCGTAAAAAAACAGCTGCATTGTTTGCTACTTGCACCAAAGCTGCTGCGCTTTCGGTAGATGCAGATTTAACTAAGACAGAATATGCCCGTCTTTTGGGTGAGTATATTGGTGTTTGTTTTCAGATCAAAGACGATATCTTCGACTATTCCGATAGTAGAGAAATAGGCAAGCCTACAGGTAATGACATGCTTGAAGGAAAACTGACTCTTCCTGTTATTTATGCGTTGAATAACACTGAGAATGAGGAGGCTAGGGGACTGGCGGTAAAGGTAAAAAGCGGTGTTGCTACTACCGATGAGATAGCCGATTTGATTGCTTTCACTAAAGCAAGCGGAGGCATTGAATATGCTCAAAATGTGATGTTTGAATATAAGCAAAAGGCCTTGGATCTACTAGCTCAATTGCCCGATTCCGCTGTGAAAACTTCTCTGCAGGCCTATCTTGATTATGTTGTAGATAGGCACAAATAAAAATGTCGTGTCATCTGCTTTTACTTACAGATAACACGATATAAGTTCTTAGATTCTTCTGTTTTGTTAGAAAAACTTTATCTCTTCTCCTTTTATTTCAGATAGCAATAGGTTTGCCAGACGGCTTGTTCCCAAGCGGAAGAGTTTGTTGTTTAACCATTCTTCACCCAATGTTTCTTTTACGATGGTGTAGTAAACTAAAGCGTCATTCACACTGTTGATCCCTCCCGCAGGTTTAAATCCAATCTTACTTCCTGTTTCTTGGTAGTATTCTTTGATTGCCTGGCACATAACCAATGCTGCTTCCGGAGTGGCGGCGGGTTGCTGTTTTCCGGTGGATGTTTTGATGAAGTCGGCACCTGAATAAATGGATAGAATGGAAGCTTTCTTTATGTTGGAGGCGCTACCCAAAGCACCCGTTTCAAGAATCACTTTCAGATGTTTATCTTTACATGTATCTTTGATTTCTTGTATTTCTTCACACATGGTTTCATAGTCCCCGCTTAAGAACTTGCCAACAGAAATGACAACATCTATTTCATCGGCACCTTCCATGATCGCCATAGCTGTCTCGGCAATCTTTATCTCAATAAACGTTTGAGAAGAGGGGAATCCAGCTGACACACAGGCAATATTTACGTTCTCTATTTCCAATGTATCTTTTACAACTTGAGCAAAATTAGGATATACGCAGATAGCTGCGACGTTCTTTAATTCAGCAAATTCTTCATCGAACTTGTTTACTTTTTCCGTGAATTTCATCACGCTTTCGTCGCTGTCACTGCTGTTTAGTGTAGTCAAATCGATACAGTTAAACAGCAATTTCTTCACCTCTTCCGTGTTGTTTTGCGGAAGTTTTTTCTCTATTAAGGTTGCTACTTGCACCTTGATATCGGCATCATTCAGATTTGTATTGTACTTACCCAGTGCGGCATCATACTTACTCGGGACTATTTCATTCTTTTCCATCGTCGCTTAATTTGGGGTTGTTTATATGTCTTTTATTATCTCTATTCGTTTTCTTTTCCAGGTTACGGACAAATGCCTCTGTCAGGTCCACGCCTGTTTGGTTGGCAATGCAAAGGAGCACCCACAGCACATCTGTCAGTTCATCGGCAATATTGTCTTTTTCGCCCTCTTTGAAAGACTGGTCACCATATTTTCGTGCCATAATTCGTGCCAATTCTCCTACTTCTTCTGTTAGTATAGCCATGTTGGTCAGTTCGCTGAAGTAACGCACTCCATACGTTTTGATCCATTGATCTACTTGTTTTTGAGCTTCTTCCAATGTCATTATTCCTTGTTTTTTGTGTCCATACAGATGGTTACGGGTCCATCGTTTAGCAATTCCACTTTCATGTCAGCACCAAATTCTCCCGTCCCTATTTCTTTGCCAAGCGTCGCACTAAGCTCTTTGCAAAATGCCTCGTATAGCGGGACGGATATCTCGTGTTTGGCCGCCTTAATATACGAAGGGCGGTTGCCTTTCTTTGTGGATGCATGCAAAGTAAACTGGCTAATTACCAGTATGTTGCCCTCTATATCGGATACCGATTTATTCATTATTCCCATTTCGTCATCGAAGATGCGCAGATTTACAATCTTCTTGCAAAGCCATTCAACATCTTCCTTTCCGTCAGCTTCTTCGATACCTAGCAAGAGCAGTAATCCTTTCTCTATTGCCGATTTGCACACACCGTTTATGGTGACCGAGGCGTGAGTAACACGCTGTATAACTACTCTCATTTTTGTTCTTTTTCTCTATAGGAAGGCAAAAATACGAATAAAAAGAGAATAGCTGTGTCGTTTTGATGATTTATTTCCCGGTGGTGGGAGTCTTGAAGTAGTCGTTTATCACCTTTGTTTTTGCTTCGCCGATAACTGCTGTTAACTCCGTTTCGGATGCTTCGCGAATGCGTTTCAGGCTCTTAAACTCTTTCAGCAACAAACTTTTGGTTTTCTCGCCAATCCCCTTTATTTCATCGAGGGCAGAGGCCACTTGTCGTTTGCTGCGCTTGTCTCTATGGAAAGTGATAGCAAAGCGATGCACCTCATCCTGTATCTGTTCCAGTAGGCGGAATAGGGGTGTTCCCTGTTTTAGTCCAATGGTTTGGGGTGGAAAGCCAAAAAGTAGCTCTGAAGTACGGTGTTTTCTGTCTTTTGCAAGTCCGGCTATAGGAATGTTTACTCCAATCTCTTCCAAAGCTTGTCTAACAGACTCCATTTGCCCTTTTCCTCCGTCGGTAATCACCAGGTCGGGCAGACTCGCTTCTTCTTCTATAGCGCGCTGATATCGCCTCTTAACCACCTCTTTCATGGAGGCATAGTCATCGGCACCCACAACCGTTTTAATGTTGTATTTCCGATAATCATTCTTTGATGGTTTGGCTTTCTTGAAGACTACACAAGCAGCCACTGCGTCCGTTCCCTGAATATTAGAGTTATCAAAACACTCTATATGCAAAGGTGGTTTTTCAAGATGCAATTCTTGCTGAATCTCCTTCATTAATCGCATGCTTCTTTGTTCCGGATTCAGCTTCTCGGACTGCTTCATGCGGTCGGCCTTGTATTGCTTTACGTTGAGTAGTGATAAATCGAGTAACTTCTTCTTGTCGCCACGTTGGGGTATAGTGAAAATGACGTCTTTTAGCTCCATTTCCAAGTCGAAAGGAACGATGATTTCACGCGAGAGACTTTTATAACGCTCTCTCATTTCAATGATTCCCAGCGAAAGAAGCTCTTCCTTTGTTTCATTGAGTTTCTTTTTATACTCAAAAGTAAAAGCTTGATTTATGGCGCCGTTGGTAATATGTAGGTAGTTGATGAAAGCCGATTTTTCGCCATCTTCTTCGATGGAAAATACATCGATATTGTGCAGTACCGAGCTCACTACTTCAGATTTAGCCCGATAACTTTCCACCAAGTCATACTTCTTTTTTAGGATGTGGGCCTCTTCAAACTTCAGCTCGGCAGCCAATTCCTGCATTTGCTGGAGCAATGTCCGGCTAATCTCTTGTGTATTCCCCTTTAATATCTCTTTTATCTCGCTAATGTTTTTCATGTATTCATCGTGAGATTGCAGGCCAACGCACGGGCCGGCACAGTTCTTGATATGATATTCCAGACAAACATTGAACTTGCCCGACCGAATATTCTCCGGCGTAAGGTTCAGGTGGCAAGTGCGTAGGGGATATAGATGCTTGATAAGATCCAATAAGGCATACATAGAAGGTACGTGACTATATGGGCCGTAGTAAGAAGAGCCGTTGCGGATAATTTTTCTTGTTTTGAAAATCCGTGGGAAGTACTCATTCTGTACGCAGATAGAAGGATACGTTTTATCATCCTTCAGCAATACGTTGTAGCGTGGCTTGTATTTCTTGATCAGGTTATTCTCCAGCAACAGTGCATCCTCTTCGGAGTTAACCACAATATATCTGATATCGGCTATTTTGCCCACCAATACCCGCGTCTTTCCGGGCTCATGCTCTTTGCTAAAATACGAATAGACCCTTCTTTTTAAATTTTTAGCCTTTCCTACATATATAATGGTGCCTTCGGCATTCAAATATTGATAAATGCCGGGTCCTTCGGGCAAGTTTTGCACAATGCCTTTCAGATATTCTCCCGTTTTGAGTTCCTCTGGTTCCATTCTATATTTTCTCTCGCAAAAATAGGGTTATTATTAAGAAAGCTCTGCCCGTCCTCAGTTTTCGTTCCGATTCGCGTGCAGAGCTTTATGCTTTGGGATATTACAAGCTTAGTACGGACTCTACCTCAATATCCTTATCGAACAATTCCTTCCCTTTAAGGTCTTTTAGTTCTATGATGAAGTTCACGTATATCTTTTTGGGATGGAGCCTTTTTACCAATTCGCATGCAGCTTTCATTGTTCCACCGGTAGCTAAGAGATCATCATGGAGTAGCACCACATCGTTCTCATTCAATGCATCTTTATGTATTTGAACTGTGTCTGTGCCATATTCTTTGTCGTAGCTTTCTTCGATTGTTTCTGCAGGAAGTTTGCCCGGCTTACGAATGGGGACAAATCCGGCACCTAATCTTGTGGCAAGAATAGGGCCCATAATGAACCCTCTCGATTCAATACCAACCACTTGCGTTATTCCTTTGTCCTTATACATTTCGTACATCATGTCCGAAAGGAGCTGCAAGCACTCCGAATCTTTAAATAGAGTAGTCACGTCTCTAAATTGTATTCCCGGAATTGGGAAATCGGGAATACATCTGATGCTTTCAATCAGCTTTTCTTTGCTCATAATCAATTATTTAATTCAATTCTTTAAATGCATTGTTTCACGTGAAACGGAAGCTCTAACGCCCTGATAATACCAATAGTACATTGATGTCGCTGGGAGATACTCCGGGTATTCTGCTCGCTTGTGCTATCGTTTCCGGGTCTATCTTGATAAGCTTCTGTCGTGCTTCAGTTGACAGTGATCGAATACCATCATAATCAAATTTGCCTCTGATCTTTATGGTTTCCAAGCGAGCCAATTTGTTTGCGATCATTCGCTCACGTTCTATATAACCCTGATACTTTATTTGTATTTCGGCAGCCTCTATGATTTCTTCTCTTCTGTTCTTTTCGATTTCATCGAGTATCTGTTTGAATGCAGGCACGTGGTTGGCAATGTTCTCTATCGTTATCTGTGGGCGATTGATTAAATCAATCAATTTGCATCCATGCTTCATCGGAGTAGTTCCCAACGTTTCGAGAGCATCATTAATAAGTGCCGCTTTTATCGAATAATCTTTGGAAAATTCGATGATGCGCTTTATTGCTTCACGCTTACTTTTCATTAGCTCATATCGGTCTTCTTTCACTAAACCAAGTTTCCATGCCTTTTCCGTCAATCGCATATCTGCATCATCCATACGAAGCAGAATGCGATACTCTGCTCTTGAGGTAAACATACGGTAGGGTTCGTCTACGCCTTTAGTTACTAAGTCGTCGATTAATACGCCGATATATGCTTCGTCTCTTGCTAAAGTGAATGGCTCTCCACCGTGACAATTGATATGTGCATTGATGCCGGCAATCAATCCCTGACCTCCTGCTTCCTCGTAACCAGTGGTACCATTTACCTGTCCGGCAAAGAATAGATTTTTAATAATCTTCGATTCCAACGAATGTTTGAGCTGGGTCGGGTCGAAGTAATCATATTCGATGGCGTATCCCGGTCGATATATTTCCAGATTTCTGAAGGCTGGTATCTTTTTCAATGCAGCGATTTGAGTCTCTAGCGGCAGAGAGGAGGAAAATCCGTTTAGATAGAGTTCTTGCGTTGTTTCTCCTTCCGGTTCAAGAAACAACTGATGCTGTTCTTTATCGGGGAAGGTCACAATCTTGGTTTCAATGCTTGGGCAATAGCGGGGCCCTATGCTTTGTATCTGTCCGTTGAAAAGGGGCGATTCTGCTAATCCTTCGCGAAGCACACGGTGTACTTCTTCGTTGGTGTAGCACGTCCAGCATTGCAGTTGTTTGAGATGCTGAGTACCATCGTTCATGAACGAAAACTTGTGGAAGTCGTTTTCTCCGTCTTGGGTAGACATTAGCTCAAAATCAACACTTCTACCGTCTATACGCACAGGTGTTCCTGTCTTCATCCTTCCGGAACGGATGCCATTCTTTTCGATGGATTCGGTTAATTGTAGCGAAGGAGGTTCGGCCATCCTTCCTCCGGGTAATTGCGTTTTGCCCACGTGCATCAGTCCATTGAGAAATGTGCCCGCAGTGATCACCACACATTTTGCATAAAAAGTCACATCCCAGAATGTGGTTAATCCTATAATTTCTCCGTTTTCAACGATGATCTCCTTTACTGTATCTTGCCAGATACTTAGATTAGGAGTATTTTCCAATACCTCTCTCCAAGCCCAGATAAACTTGTTGCGGTCGCACTGAGCGCGAGGGCTCCACATGGCAGGCCCCTTTGAACGATTCAAAAGGCGAAACTGAATAGCCGTTTTGTCGGTTATCAGCCCCATATATCCTCCCAATGCATCTATTTCGCGGACTATTTGTCCTTTGGCAATGCCGCCAACGGCAGGGTTGCAGCTCATCTGAGCCACCTTATTCATATCCATAGTGATCAGGCAGGTCTTCGATCCTAAGTTGGCTGCAGCTACTGCTGCTTCACAACCTGCATGTCCGGCGCCTATCACGATTACGTCATATTTAAAATCCATTGATTTACAGTTTATTAAAACGCTGCAAAGTTACATGTTTATTTCAGTATTACCATGCAGCCTGATTAAAAACAACAACAATCCCGCACCTCAGTTTGTTGCTTACACTTCTTTCTGCACTTCTATTTTGCTGAAGATGCTGCTGTAAACGGAACAGTTGACTACAGAGATTATTTGTTTTAGAATCTTTTTGATGAAAAGACGATTTTCCCTGAAACTCTTCATTAAAGAAAGAGCTGTCTTATGAAATTCAGTGCCCTATTTTGTTTCTAGTGATGAAACTAAAGTTTTCGTCCGTTGAAACAAAAGATTTAATACGCTGAAACGATTGGTTTTAAAGTGTGAAAACAAAAGTTTTATAGCACATAAAACTAATGAAATGTACTTCCTTGGAAATGGTTGACTTTGATTTAGTTTATTTGTATAAGTGGTTGACTAAAAAAACTACTAATCCTAAATAAGGTTGTCTTCTGATTAAACTTATTGCTAAATTAAGTAGACTGAACTTTGTCTTATTACTGAAGTTAGTTGACCCTGAAGTTGTCTTTGACTTATACTGAAAATGGTTGTTACTATTAGAGGCTTGTTACTAAATAAGTTGTCATATACTATTGTTGTTTCCTAAAAAGGTTGTCAGTTTACATCCGTTGTTCCTAAAAAGGTTGTACTTTCCTGGAAAAGGACAAGATGTACTCTCAATCGAGATGCATTTGAGTGAAAAAGAGAAGGAGTTTGGGTAAAACGTGATAGTAAAGGGCCAAAGGTGATAGTAAAACAGCCCAAATCGTGGTAGACATATTTTACTATCACACTCTACAAGCGCTTACAGCAAGCAAATCTAGCGTTTTTGTGATAGATGTGATAGTAAAACGTGTTTTTTTCAGAGGAGGAAATGGATGCCTTTTATTAACATTTAACACTTCAAGAAATAAGAAAGCTATAGTTATTATACTATTCTTCTTTTTTTGCTTACTTTTGGCGGGCTAAAATAGTATTTGGGCAGAGCCGTTATAAATTCTATTTTTTATCTGTATCAAAATGTTCTGAAAAGACTGTATTTTTAACTAGAATAGATTGACTAAACGATGATTTCTTTTAATAAACCGTATTTTACGGGCATGGAGCTTTATTATATGCAACAGTGCATAGAAAACAAGCAAGCGAGTGGTAACGGATACTTCACGAAAAAATGCTCTTCTTTTTTTACTGAAATTTATAACAACAAGAGATGTTTGTTAACAACTTCATGCACTGATTCATTAGAAATGACTGGGCTATTGGCAAATATACATCCGGGTGATGAGGTTATTGTTCCCTCTTATACTTTTGTCACTTCTGCCCTTGCTTTTGTCAGAGAAGGAGCTACAATTGTTTTTGCGGATAGCCGAGCGGATAATCCTTGTATCGATGAAACAAAGATCGAAGAATTGATTACTGTCAGAACGAAAGCCATTGTTGTAGTGCATTATGCAGGAATAGCTTGTGATATGGATAATATTATGGCTATTGCTACCAAGTACAATCTTTTGGTGATAGAAGATGCTGCTCAAGCTATTGATAGTTACTATAAAGGCCGATTATTGGGAAGTATTGGTGACATGGCCGCTTTATCGTTTCATGAGACTAAGAACATACAGTGTGGTGAAGGTGGATTGTTAGTTGTTAACAATGATCGGTTTTCAAAAAGAGCCGACATTATTTGGGAGAAAGGCACTAACCGATCTGAGTTTTTTCGAGGGGAAGTGAATAAGTATGGCTGGAAAGATACTGGTTCTTCTTTTCTTCCTTGTGAATTTGTAGCGGCATGTCTGTGGGCACAATTAGAGGCTCTTGAAACCATACAGAAAAGGAGAAAGCAAATTTGGGACCTTTATCATGAAGGATTGCAGTCCATAAAAGACCGTTTCTTGAGTATACCTAATTATGCAACGAATAATGCACATCTGTTTTGCTTTCTTTGTGATTCTTTGGAAGAACGGAACAGAATGCTCAAATACCTTAGGGATAATAAAATTATGGCCTCTTTCCATTATTTATGTTTGCATAAAAGCGAATTTGTGAAAAAGCAGAGTTCTGCCTCTTTTGAGCTCTCTCTGCCTCATGCTGAACGTTACGCTGACTGTTTGGTGCGTTTGCCTCTTTATTATGAAATGGAAGACAAAGAAGTGGAGTATGTAGTTAATAAAATAGTTCGTTTTTATAAGCAATGATATATGATCTTACATTTGGTTAATGACGAAAAAATAATTAATAGAACGATTGATATTTTTGAGGTGGCATTCCCGGGAGAAAATCTCTTTATTGTTTTTCGTAAGGGAAATATCTCAATGGTTCGGAGCGGAATAAACATTATTCCTTATCGGAAATTTGATGTGGAAAAGTATAAAGAGCAGGCCACGTCTATCATTATCCATTTAATGACTGATCGTAAAATTCGTTTTATTAATCGGTATTTTCCGCATTTATCTACTATCTATTGGATAATGTGGGGATCTGATTCTTATAGTCGACTTTTTTACCCCAAGGGATTAAAGCTCATTGATACAGAAAGTCGATACTATAAGTCGCAGAGAATTCGTCGATTTTTTATTAGTCCAATTGACAAACTGGATGACCGGCTGAGAATTTTTCGTAGAATGCATTTTATACGTCAAAGGATACAATCTTTTGTCACTTCTACAATCGAAGACGATCATGATGTATTATTGAAATATTATCCTGATTTGAAGTGTAAATCTTGGGGCGAATTTTCCTATTATCCTATTGATCTTGTGATGGGTAATGAGGTAAAAGATGTGTGGGCAGAAGGCCCTAATATCCAGATAGGACATTGTGGAAGCCATACTAATAATCATGAATATGCATTCAGGATACTTTCAAAACTGGATATAGGCCATGCTAAAGTCATCGTACCACTTAGCTATGCAGGCAAAAAAGAATATAGAAGAGCGGTGATAGAGCAAGGACAGATGCTGTTTGGAGAATCTTTTATGCCTATAATGGACTTTTTACCCTTGGCTGATTATAATCGCTTGATGGCGAGCAGCAGTTTTGCGCTATATCCCAATTGGAGGCAAGAGGCTGTGGGTAATATTCTCGTCTCTTTGTATCTAGGTTCAAAAGTTTTCTTATCCAATCGTAATCCTATTTTAGAATGGGCCCGAAGACATGGATTTATCGTTTTTGAGCTTGAAAAAATAGACATTGGAGATTTGGAAATTCCACTTACTGAAAGGGATAGGTTGCATAATCGGAATATATTATTGCGTGACTTTGATAGTACAGCTCTCTATCGTATGATGCGGAATACTTTTTCTAATAGATAAAATAGTGTGAGTTGTGGTAAAGATCTTAATAGTACGTTTTTTTGTTACGGGTAAACCATTATCTTTGTGGCGAACCATTTTAATTGACAGTGAGACACGGACTGATTTTACTACTTGTATTCTTCACTGCCTCTTGTATAATAGGGGCTTGTAGTGAGGGAAACCATTCAAATCCTACTTTGATTAAGGTTGATTCTTTACTGTCTACCCAACCTCATGAGGCATTGCGTATTCTTCAAGAAATAAAACCGACTTCCTTATCTTCCAAGGAAGAAAGAGCCTATTATGGTCTATTGCTGGTTCAGGCCACTGATAAAAGTGAACTCGCGCTATTGCCTTGCGATTCGTTAGTTGATATTGCTCTTGATTTTTACGATGGAGGAGTGAACAAGGCCAGAGCCCTGTTTTATAAAGGCCGGATATTAGTGAAGATGGGGCATGAGAAAGAAGCGATGGATTGTTATTATAAAGCTTTGTCTGAATTGGGAAATGCCTATGTGGAAATCCGTATAAGAGGTATGATACATGAAGATTTGGGTGCTCTTTACCTTGATCAATGTTTATACAATAAAGCGTTGAACGAGCTTAATGCAGCCTTTAAGTATTATTCTTCTATTCAGGATAAAAAAGCGATGGTTAACGTTTCTAGTTTTATTTCCACAATTTATATAGCGCAAATGAAAAAGAAGAAGGCGCTATCTACATTGCATAGAATGCTGAAGTTATCATATCTAACGAATGATTCTCTTACTATTGGCTATACAATCCAAAACCTGAGTGGCTATTATAATTTTTTTGATGAGCTTGATTCTGCTTTAGCTTGTGCAAAAAAGGCCTTGAACTATTTCCCCGCAGGAAAAGACAGAAGTAAAACATTGTCTTTAATAGGGCGGGTCTATCTTCAGAAAGAACAAGTCGATTCTGCTAGGTTTTATTTGGAAAAAAGTGTTAATACGAAAGATATAAAAGCGAAAGCCATTACTTATGATGCTCTTGCTGAGCTGGAAGAAAATAGTGGTAATTATCGTGGTGCATTTGGGTATTTAGAAGAGTACTCAAATATAGTTGATTCTTTTTATTTTGCAGATAAATCTTCAGAGATAGAGCAATTGATCTACAAATATGATGCTGAGACAAGAGTTGCTAAGCACAAAGCAGAGATGCGACAAATTAATACTCTTATTGTGGCCGTTTCGGTGATAGCGATTCTTATTCTGGCATTGATTCTGCAACATGTCAGTCGTCGTAAAAAGGTAGCGAAACTTGTATATGAGCAGCAAGCGGAAAAGATGAAATATGAGATTGAGCATCTGCAAATGCGTATTAATGAGAATATTGACTTAATTGTCCATTTGCGGAGAGAGCAACAAGGTCATGAATCGGAAATAGTCCAAAAAGAACAAGAGATTAATGATCTATATTGTCGGAGAATGAATATGTGGAATCTTATGTTTCGCCAAACTGTCATTTATAAGAAGATAGAGAGACTGGATGCGGAAGAAGTGTCAAAGGAGAAAGAGGCTAAAGTGTTCACACTCTCGGAGCAACAAGCGTTGAAATCGGCCATTTTTGATATTTACCATGAATATATCACAGATTTGCGGCTCCGCTATCCTCGTCTAACGGAAGAGGATTTTCTTTATTCCTGCCTAAAGGAGGCAGGTTTGAAATCGCTCACCATTGCTCGCTGTTTTGGGCATTCAAGCAAGCAGGTGGCTAATCAAAGATTCTACCGTCTCAAGTTTAAAATGTCTTCTGAAGAGCAATTGTTATCGGACTAAAATGCAAACGTCTGATTATCAGGCATCTATAAAAAGAAGATGTTATCGGTAAAATTGTGTTTTCTCTTTTTTTTGGCTTAATTTTGCAGCACTAGGTTGTACCAAATTAAGTGATTATGAAAAATAAATCTTTTATCTTATTCTTGTTTTTAATCTTTCCATGCATAAATGTATTTTGCAAAGCTGAACCAGAAGTGGAGTATACATTACGGCAGAAGAAGAAAATTCTTTGGACTCAAGAACATGCTTCAACGAGAGCACCAGGACTAACCTTAACCGGTTATTTAGAAGATCAGTCGCTCTTTTTATCATTCAATCAATCTTTTAATGATGCCAGAGTAGTCATTCTAGATTCCGCGACGGGAAATGTCGTTTATGATAGTCGCATAACGGGGAACTCTCTCATTGTTCCATCCATTGATGAATCTTGCTCTACTCTTTATCTTGAAATAACGATTGGACAAATGAAGATTACAGGAGAAATTTATTTGGATTGAAGGTGATAGTTACTTTTTATAATAAGGCATTCGTCTGTTTGTTTGATAGCTGGGTTTTATCTAGACTAACTTAGCTTTTATAAATAGGATGTGTTGCTTTTGAGCACATCCTATTTACCTCTCGTACTAAGGTTGAATATCTTGAGATTATTAATAAGATTAATTTTATCATTAAAAATTCGAATTGCGGGACTGCTAACCAACTGGTCTATTCCAGTAATTATTGTGAGATTGTGTTGTTCTTGTTATTTGTTGCAATAGCAGTAATGCTATTGATTTTTTCGATTTTTTGTAATTATTGGTTGTTTCTATATACGTTAGTAAAGCATTGTGTAGGTGTATTCCTCGCAATGCTTTATTTCATTTTGTGGCGGTATTGTACTAGGCTGTATTGGAAGGGATGAGAAAACGATGTATATTTGCTTCTCTAACGATGAATAGTGATAAACATAGAATGAATAATATGAAATCTGCAGTACTTTTGGTGACGATTGGAACGCCGGCTAGCTATAGCATTGGCGACGTAAGAAGATATCTCTCCCGTTTTCTGAATGATCCTTATGTGATCAATATACCATGGCTTTGGAGAAAGCTGCTGGTTAACCTAATAATTGTCCCGTTTAGAGCGCCTAAATCTGCTGCGAAATATCAGAAGATATGGACGAAAGATGGTTTTCCTCTTTATGTTTACTTGAAAATTGTTCGTGATCAGTTGGCTGATAGGATAGGGAGCGATGCGGATGTATGGTATGCTATGAGTTATGCTTCGCCGGATATTGAAGAGGTGCTTATGAAGATGGAGAATGAAGGGTATCAACAAATTACGGTTGTCCCTCTTTTCCCGAATTACGCCAATTCAACGACGGGAAGCATTTGCGATAGCGTCAATAAGGCTCTTAAGATTTGGAAGAAGGAACCACAGTTGAACTTCGTCGACTCTTATTATGATCATCCGCTTTTTCTTGATGCCTGGGTAGATAGGATAAAGAGGTATACGCCAGAGCATTATGATCATATTTTGTTTAGCTTTCACGGATTGCCACTAAGTCATCTACCCCAAAAAAGGCAAGTTGATAGAGGTGCAACAGAAGAAAAGCCTGATTACGATGATTATGAAGGAGTCTGTTACTACTTTACTAAGCTGATAGCAGAACGCTTAGGACTGAAAGAAAAACAATACTCAGTGGCTTTCCAATCGAGGATGTCTAAACGATGGTTGCGCCCGTTTACTGACCAAAAGTTGATCTCGTTGGCGGTAAAAAAGCAAAAGGTGCTGGTAGTACCTCTCTCTTTTGTGGCGGATTGTCTGGAGACGACGCTTGAGCTTGGTGAAGAATACAAAGAGATATTCTTAGCACATGGAGGCCAGAAATACCAGTTGGTAGATAGTCTTAATGATAGCCCTAAGTGGTTAGATGCACTGCAAAATATAGTGATGGAGAATTCCTCTTTCTAACGGTTGCTATGGTTTAGTATCTTACTTGAGCATAGCCAACGCTTTGTTTTCGGCAGCCTCCATAATTTCTCTTTCTCCCGGGCCTTTGTCATTGATGCCGCAAAGGTGTAGTATGCCGTGTATGATGGTTCGGTGCAGTTCGTCGTCATAGGCTGTATGAAACTGTTCGGAGTTCGTCTGTACAGTATCTAGGCTGATAAAAATGTCGCCCGATAGTCTGTTCCCTTCGCAATAATCGAACGTTATGATGTCCGTATAGTAATCATGCTTCAAATATTGGCGGTTAACTTCCAGAATTTTTTCATCGGAGCAGAATATATAGGCGATTTCACCTACTCTTTTCTCATACGAGGAGGCTACGGTCTTGATCCATTCGGTAGTCTCTTTTTTCTTTATGGCGGGCATTTTAATGTCCTCTGTTTGATAGGTTACGGCCATGATATTGGTTGTTTAATAGAAGAATACATAACTCATGATAATAGCGGCGATAATGCCCGCAAGGTCGGCAATGAGGCCACAGGTCACGGCATTACGAGTTTTGCTGATGCCCACACTGCCGAAGTAGACGGCAAGAATGTAAAAGGTAGTGTCCGATGCTCCGCGAACCACACAACTGGCTTTTCCAACAAAGGAATCAGCGCCGAATTGTTTCATGGTGTCGATCATCAATCCGTTGGCACCACTGCCGCTAAGCGACTTCATCAATGCGGTGGGCAATGCGCCTACAAAACTGGTATCTAAACCACAGAATCCCACGACAGCTCCAATTCCATTGACAATAATATCCATAGCACCGGAAGTGCGAAAGACAGCAATACCCACCAGAAAGGCTACCAGATAAGGAATGATGCGCACAGCAGTGGTGAAACCTTCTTTGGCACCATCTACAAACGCATCGTACACGTTTATCTTTTTGCGCAGGCCGGAGGTGATGAAGCCGATGATTACAAGAAAGAGTATCACGTTAGCCACTAAGGTGGAGTAGGTACCCATGTTATCACGAGAGAGTGTGACGAAGAAGTAGATGATAATTCCGAAAATGGAGCTCAATCCGCCAAGGAAAATAAGCATGGCTTTATTGAGCAAATTGATGCGTTGGAAAAAACTAACTACGAGTACTCCTGTGAGTGTGGAAACGAAAGTGCTTATTAAGATGGGAATGAAAATATCGGTTGGTTGGGCTGCTCCCATTTGAGCTCGGTAAACCATGATGCTGATGGGGATTAGCATGAGTCCCGAAGTATTAAGTACGAGAAACATGATCATCGAATTGGTTGCAGTATCTTTCTTCGGGTTCAGTTCCTGAAGTTCTTTCATGGCTTTCAATCCCATCGGGGTGGCGGCGTTATCGAGCCCCAGCATGTTGGCTGCAATATTCATGAAGATAGAGCCCATAACGGGATGTCCTTTAGGTATTTCGGGGAATAGTTTGCAAAAAACAGGGCTAAGCCAACGGGAGAGCGCATTGATCAGTCCGCTGTTTTCTCCTATCTTCATGATACCGAGCCAGAGAGACAGGATACCGGTTAGCCCCAAAGATACCTCGAAAGCCGTTTTTGACGAGTCAAAAGTGGAATTGATAATCTGTGTAAAGATCTCCGTATCCCCGAAAAAGATCAATTTCCCCAAAGCCACTATAAAGGCGATAACGAAGAACGCTACCCAAATGTAATTTAAAACCATAATACGCTCATTGAATTTCGCACAAAATTAGGAATATGTTTTCATTTATAACGGCTTTTTTATCTATTTTTGCCAAAACGTTCTTCTTTCTGTCTATCTTGATGCTTTATGCTAAGTTTTCCGGATAGAAAGTGGGCAGGTAAGACACGAAATAATTAATGGATGAGAGAGATGATAACAAAAGCAATCGAGATTCAAAACGAACTAGAACAATTTATTGATCCCGTGAAGCGGGAGTATCTGCCTAAGTTCTTTAAAACGGGCAAAGGCCAATATGGAGAAGGAGATAAATTCTTAGGCATTGTGGTGCCCATCACCCGTTTGGTAGCGAAGCAATATAAAAACGAGCCTTTTGAGGTTACAGCCGAATTACTGCAATCTGAGTGGCACGAATGTCGCCTATGCGCCTTACTGATGATGGTGGAGCGTTTTAAAAAGAGCGATGAAAAGGGGAGGAAACAGATTTATGAGTTTTACCTTTCACAAACGAAACGAATTAATAACTGGGATTTGGTGGACTTGTCGGCTTCTTACATCGTTGGCGAATATTTGAAAGATAAATCGCGTGAAGATCTCTATCGGCTAGCTGCCAGCAGCTTACTCTGGGAGCAGCGCATTGCGGTGGTGGCTACAGCAGCACTTATCAGAAAGGATGATTTCATCGATATTCTTCGTTTATCGGAGCTATTGCTTCAACACAAGCATGACTTGATGCAAAAAGCCATTGGCTGGATGCTCCGTGAGATGGGAAAACGTGATAAGGAACTCCTTGTACAGTTTTTGGAGAAGTTTAGCAAGGTGATGCCTCGCACCATGTTGCGCTATTCCATCGAAAAATTTACGGAAGAAGAGCGCCGCTACTTTATGCAGCGTTGAGTCGTATTAAAAACTGTGTTCATGTTTTTTGTCTCTCAATAGGGTTATCTGAAAATAATCATGTATTTTTGCCTTCCATTTAGCTACATGTATGGAAGAGGATTTTGATATACGAGAACATCAGCTCACTAGTAAGGAGCGAGATTATGAAAATGCTTTGCGACCGCTTAGTTTCGAGGACTTCAGCGGACAAGACAAGGTGGTGGATAATCTGCGCATCTTTGTGAAGGCTGCCCGTCTGCGGGGGGAGGCTTTGGATCATGTTCTTTTGCATGGTCCTCCCGGACTTGGTAAGACAACATTATCAAGCATTATAGCCAACGAACTGGGAGTGGGATTTAAGATTTCCTCCGGTCCGGTACTCGATAAACCCGGTGATTTGGCCGGAGTACTCACTAGTCTGGAACCGAACGATGTACTCTTTATTGATGAGATTCACCGACTTTCGCCTGTGGTAGAAGAGTATTTGTATTCTGCCATGGAAGACTACCGGATAGATATTATGATTGATAAAGGCCCGTCGGCACGAAGCATTCAGATTGACTTAAGCCCTTTTACATTGGTGGGTGCAACCACCCGAAGCGGTTTGCTCACAGCTCCGCTACGTGCCCGTTTCGGCATTAATCTGCATTTAGAATATTATGATGATGATGTTTTGAGGAATATCATTCGTCGCTCGGCAGGTATACTTAATGTGCCTTGTTCTGTTCCTGCTGCCGGAGAGATTGCTTCCCGGAGCAGAGGTACGCCTCGTATTGCCAATGCATTGCTAAGACGTGTGCGCGACTTTGCACAAGTGAAAGGCACCGGATCTATAGATACCGAAATTGCCAACTTTTCGCTTGAAGCCCTGAATATAGATAAATATGGGCTTGATGAGGTTGATAACAAGATACTTTGCACGATTATAGATAAGTTTAAAGGCGGTCCTGTAGGGCTGACCACTATTGCTACAGCTTTGGGTGAAGACCCTGGTACGATAGAGGAGGTGTACGAACCGTTTCTTATCAAAGAAGGCTTTCTAAAACGTACTCCCCGCGGACGTGAAGTCACGGAGTTGGCTTATCAGCACTTAGGAAGAAGCCTTTATAACAGTAATGCAAAGACATTATTTGATTAAATAATATTTCGTAAATAAACTATGGCCGGATTAAAATCTTTGGCAAAAGATACTGCTATCTACGGATTGAGCAGCATCGTCGGACGTTTTCTGAACTATCTGTTGGTTCCTTTGTATACAATGAAGCTATCGGCAGCATCCGGTGGTTATGGCATTGTGACGAATGTGTATGCTATAACGGCGTTGTTGCTCGTGCTGCTTACTTATGGCATGGAAACGGGATTTTTCTATTTTGCCAATAAGAAAGATGAAGATCCGCTCAAAGTATATTCCACTTCTTTGATCTCGGTAGGAAGTACTTGTCTCATGTTTGTTCTCATCTGTATGTTATTTCTTTCGGACATCTCTTCCTTTTTGGGATATGCCAAGAACCCGGAATTTATATGGATGATGGCCGTTACGGTAGCTCTCGATTCTTTTCAGTGCATTCCTTTTGCTTACTTGCGGTTTAAGAAAAGACCCATTAAGTTTGCTGCCATCAAGATGCTGTTTATTGTTTCTAATATAACACTCAACCTTTTCTTTTTGCTACTTTGCCCGCGGCTGAATGCACATTATCCTTGGACGATCTCTTGGTTTTATGATCCTTCTTATCTGGTAGGCTATATTTTTATAGCGAATCTTATCTGTACCGGCTTACAGATGCTGGCTTTTATTCCTGAATTAACGGGATTCAAGTATATTTTCGACAAAGCGCTGATCAAGCGAATGCTTTCTTATTCTTTCCCTGTATTGATATTGGGCATTGCCGGAATATTGAATCAGACGATTGATAAGATGATTTATCCTTTCTTATTTGATAACCATAAAGAGGCGATGTCGCAATTAGGTGTCTATGGGGCGGTAAGCAAAATCGCCATGATCATGGCAATGTTTACCCAAGCTTTTCGTTATGCTTACGAGCCTTTTGTGTTTGGTAAAAACAAAGAAGGGGACAATCGGAAGATGTATGCTTCGGCCATGAAATATTTTATTATTTTTGCATTGTTGGCATTTCTTGTTGTAGCCTTTTATATGGACATCATGAAGCACATGATTAGTCCGGATTATTGGGTAGGCTTGAGTGTGGTGTCCATCCTGATGATAGCTGAGATATTTAAAGGCATTTACTTCAATTTGTCCTTTTGGTATAAGTTGATTGACGAAACCCGTTGGGGAGCCTACTTTTCAACGATAGGTTGCGGATTTATTGTGGTGTTGATTATCGTTTTTGTTCCAATCTACGGATACGTGGCTTGCGCATGGGCAGGGGTTGCAGGATATGGCATCATTACCTTGCTTTCGTATTTTGTAGGGCAGAAGAAATATCCGATTCGATACGACTTGAAAGGCATTGGTCAATATGTGCTTCTTGCTGCTGTGCTTTATGCAGCTTCAGAGTTGATTGTGATTGACAGTCTTATTATTAGATTGACTTTTCATACTGTATTATTAGTTGTTTTTCTTGCTTTCATCGTGAAAAAAGATCTTCCATTGAATCAAATCCCATTTATTAACCGATTAGTAAAATGAAAAGTATGGATGCACCTGATCGAAAGACATTTGCTATTAAGACATTTTTAAAAGAATATCTTGATTTGAGAAAAGACAAAGCTAATGAATTGGAAACAATTGAATCTATTCGTAGAGGAGTCGAATTTAAGGGTGCTAATCTTTGGATTCTTATCTTTGCCATTTTTATGGCTTCGCTTGGGTTGAATGTAAATTCTACAGCGGTGATTATTGGCGCTATGCTTATTTCTCCATTGATGGGCCCTATAATGGGAATTGGTTTGTCGGTGGGACTAAACGATTTTGATTTGATGAAGCGCTCGTTGAGGAGCTTTCTTGTTACAACAGCATTTAGCGTTGCCACTGCTACGCTTTTCTTTCTAATCTCTCCGATAGGTCAGGCACAATCAGAGTTATTGGCTCGAACTTCACCTACAATTTATGACGTTTTAATCGCACTCTTTGGTGGTATGGCTGGTGTTGTTGCTCTCTCTACCAGAGAAAAAGGGAATGTGATTCCCGGTGTAGCTATTGCTACGGCACTTATGCCTCCGTTGTGTACGGCAGGATTCGGATTAGCAACCGGAAATCTGGTTTACTTTCTTGGTGCGTTTTACTTATACTTCATCAACTCTGTTTTTATCAGTCTGGCTACTTTTCTGGGAGTACGCGTGATGCATTTTCATCATAAAGAGTTTATTGATAAGGCGCGCGAGCGTACAGTGCGTCATTCCATTATATTAATTGTTCTGTTGACGATGTGTCCGGCCATTTATTTAACGTTCAATATCGTTAAGAGCACTCTTCTTGAACGAAGAGCCAATCATTTCATTACCGAACAGCTCAGTTTTCAGAACACTCAGGTGTTGGATCAGAAGATCTTGAATAAAGGAGATAGCACCGAAATTAGAGTGGTGTTGATCGGGGCAGATGTGCCTGAAGCTTCCATCTATATTGCTCGGAATAAGCTGAAAGATTATAATCTTAACAAGACCAAACTGACAGTAGTGCAAGGGGTAAACAACAGTACGGTGGATGTTTCGTCCATACGTGCCATGGTGATGGAGGATTTTTATAAAAACAGTGAGGAACAGTTAGTGAAGCAACAGCAAAAAATAGTTTCACTGGAGAAAAGCCTGGCAAGATATAAATCGTTCGATGAATTGGGGAAAAAGATTATTCCTGAGCTGAAAGTGCTCTATCCGTCAGTGAAGTCTCTCTCTTTGTCTCACGCCATAGAGACGCGTGTGGATTCTATGCGAACTGATACGATTACGCTGGCGGTGATGAAATTCTCGTCTAGGCCTAAAGAAGCGGAGAAAGCCAAAATAGCTCAATGGCTTAAAGCGCGCGTGGAAGCCAAAAAGCTACGATTAATAACGGAATAAAAGAATAGACTTAGAATTAATACCATCGATGAATGCTATGAATATAGAACCTGAATGCAAAGATACCTGGATGACTAGGTGCATCCTAACTGTCTGTCTTTCGAAAAAAGCCCTTTTGATTGCTTTACTTTTTTCTTTTCTGTTTGGCACAACCACGTATGCCCATGAAGGAATGTGGATGCTTGGAAATCTGAATAAGGAAACGCGTAAGGCGATGAGGGATTTGGGACTGAAAGTGCCGGCAGAGAAGCTCTATAACCCAGAAAAACCTTCTTTGAAGGATGCAGTGGTTAGTTTTGGAGGTTTTTGTTCGGGTGTTGTGGTATCTCAGGATGGATTAGTCTTTACGAATCATCATTGTGGCTTCGGAGCTATTCAGCAACATAGTTCGGTGGAGCATGATTTCCTGAAAGAAGGTTTTGTGGCTCGTAGTAGAGAGGAAGAGTTATCTAATCCGGAATTGTATGTTCGCTTCCTGTTGCGCACGGAGAACGTAACTAAGCGCGTGCTTGGGGCAGTAACTCCCGTCATGACCGAGGCTGACCGGCGAGTGGCAACCGATTCGGTGATGTTAGCCATACAGGAAGAGATTCATCTCAAAGATTCATCACTCGTGGGAATTGTCGATCCTTATTATGCAGGTAATGAGTTTTGGCTGTCTGTTTACCGCGATTTCAACGATGTTCGGCTCGTCTTTTCTCCTCCTTCCTCGGTTGGAAAGTTTGGCTGGGATACGGACAATTGGGTGTGGCCGCGACATACGGGAGACTTTTCGGTGTTTCGTATCTATGCCGATAAGAATAATCATCCGGCAGACTATTCGCCTGATAACGTGCCTTATCGCCCTGATTATGTCGCACCTATTTCGCTCGATGGCTATAAGGAAGGTTCCTTTTGCATGACTCTGGGTTATCCGGGATCTACGGAGCGTTATCTCTCTTCGTTTGGTGTAGAGGAGATGATGCACGGAATGAATCAGGCAATGATCGATGTGCGTGGGGTGAAGCAGGCCATTTGGAAACGTGCGATGGATAAGAATGAGGGAATACGTATAAAGTATGCGGCAAAGTACGATGAAAGCTCTAATTATTGGAAGAATAGCATTGGAACAAATGAAGCGATCGTGAAATTAAAGGTACTTGAGAAGAAACGGCAAATGGAGAATTCATTGAAGCAATGGATTCAAAAGACTCCTCAGGAACGTGATTCATTGTTGCATCTGTTCTCTTCTTTGGAATTGAATTATAAGAACCGCAAGGAAACAAACCGTGCGATGGCTTATTTCGGTGAATCTTTCATGAATGGTCCGGAACTGGTACAATTGGCTTTAGAGATACTCAATTTTGATTTCGAAGCTGAAGAGAAATATGTTGTCGCCAAGATTAAAGGAGTGATGGAACGTTATGCCAATTTGGATCTTGACATTGACAAGGAGGTGTTTGTTGCCATGTTGAAGGAGTATCGCGCAAAGGTGGACAGTACGTATTTGCCTGAAATGTATCATACGATCTCAAAAGACTATGCCGGCAATGAACGTGCGTATGTAGATTCTCTTTATGCTCGCTCTGAGATCACTTCGCCCAGAGGACTTAAACGTTTTTTCGAGAGGGACACTACCTTCAATATCATGGATGATCCTGCGATCTCGCTGGGTATTGATCTTATCGTGAAATATTTCGAAATGAACCAATCCATCACGGCAGCTTCTGAAAATATCACTCATGACGAGCGTTTGTTTAATGCCGCAATACGGCGGATGTATGATGACCGGAACTACTATTCGGATGCGAATTCGACCATGCGTCTCAGCTTTGGCACCGTGGGAGGATATTCTCCTATTGATGGGGTAGATTATGCCTATTACACTACCACAAAGGGGGTTCTTGAAAAGGCAAAAGCTCATCAGGGAGATAGTGATTTTGCCGTGGGTGCAGATGTGCTGTCATTGTTAGCTTCTAAAAATTTTGGGCGCTATGCCGATGAAAAGGGCGATATGAAAGTATGCTTTATCTCGAATAATGATATTACAGGTGGAAATTCGGGGAGTGCCATGTTCAACGATAAAGGTGAATTGTTGGGACTTGCTTTTGATGGAAATTGGGAGGCAATGAGTGGTGACATTATCTTTGAACCGCAGTTGCAACGTTGTGTAGGCGTGGATGTGCGATATATTCTCTTTATAATCGATAAATATGCCAAAGCAACAAACTTGATGAAAGAGTTTGTTCTTCCTTCCAAATAGTGATTAATAACATATCTTTTGTTGCAACAATCTGTCTTTGTTAGGGGTTGTTATACTATTGTCGCACAGGGTCACGTACTGTGGTGGTCAGCTGTGTGCGCTATTATTTAATCATTTTAAAGAAGAGAGTTGCTTATGAAAATTCACGAGTATCAAGCCAAAGATCTTTTTTCGACCTATGGCATTCCGGTAAAAAAACATCGTTTATGCTTTAGTGTGGCTGAAGCTGTGTCCGCTTATAAAGATTTGGGAGAGCAACAGGTGGTAGTGAAAGCTCAGGTGCTTACCGGTGGAAGAGGAAAGGCCGGAGGCATCAAATTGGCTTCCAATGAAGAAGATGTGGCCTCTAAAGCGGCTCAAATAATAGGAATGAGCATTAAGGGATACCCGGTAGAGAAGGTATTGCTCACCGAAGCGGTCAATATAACGTCGGAATATTATGTAAGTTTTGCGATTGATCGTAACAAGAAATCGGTATTGCTCATCATGAGCCCTGAAGGAGGTGTGGAGATAGAAACTGTTGCTGTCGAAACTCCTGATAGAATCTTCCGCTTCAACATTGACCCAATGATCGGAATACCCGATTTTATGGCACGACAATTTGCCTTTACCATGTTCACAAGTATAGAACAAGTCAACCAAATGGCCACTATCATTCAAAAACTCTATCGTTTGTTTATCGAAAAGGATGCTTCGCTGGCTGAAATCAATCCACTGGTGCAGACGGCTGAGGGGCAGCTGATTGCCATTGATGCTAAGATGACGTTTGATGATAATGCTCTTTTCCGTCACGACGAAATACGGGCTCTTGCTGAGCTTACGGATGAAGAAAAGACGGAAGTGTCGGCTAAGGACAAAGGGTTTAGTTACGTGTCTCTGGATGGCGAAATAGGCTGCATGGTCAATGGTGCAGGATTGGCCATGGCTACGATGGACATGATTAAGCTTTATGGTGGCAGTCCGGCTAATTTTTTGGATATTGGTGGTAGTTCTAATCCTGTAAAGGTGATAGAGGCCATGAAGCTTTTGCTCAGCGATAAACGGGTGAAGGTAGTATTGATCAACATCTTTGGTGGCATCACTCGTTGTGATGATGTGGCAAATGGCTTGTTGGAGGCTTTTAAACAAATTGAGACACAAACACCTGTTATCGTGCGGCTTACGGGTACCAACGAACAGGAAGGACGTGCATTGTTACAGAATACCCGTTTTCTGGTGGCGCAGACCATGAGCGAGGCCACTCACATGGCAGTAGAAATAGCATCTAAATCATAAAAACAAAAGACATGAGCATACTTATCAATGAATCTACACGATTAATAGTGCAAGGCATCACCGGACGTGATGGAGGTTTTCATACTCGCAAAATGTTAGATTACGGTACACAAATAGTGGGTGGAGTATCACCCGGAAAAGGGGGCACGCATGTACACGATGTTCCGGTGTTTAACACGATGGAGCAGGCAGTGAAGCAAACCAACGCTAATACATCTATCATATTTGTTCCGGCTCGTTTTGCGGCCGATTCCATCATGGAGGCTGCCGATGCGGGCATCAAACTTATTATCTGCATAGCGGAAGGTATTCCTACGCTAGACGTTGTCAAGGCTTACCGATATGTGCAACAAAAGGGTGCGCAGCTCATCGGTCCCAATTGCCCGGGCTTGGTCACTCCCGGAAAGAGCCTTGCGGGAATTCTTCCGGCTCAGATCTTTAAACCGGGTAGGATAGGGGTTATAAGCCGTAGCGGCACGCTGACTTACGAAATCGTTTACCATCTTTCTGCTGCCGGTTTGGGACAGTCTACAGCCATTGGTATGGGTGGCGACCCTGTTGTGGGACTTTATTTCATTGACCTGCTGGATCTTTTTGAAAACGATCCTGATACGGATGCTATGGTGATGATAGGTGAGATAGGCGGTAATGCAGAAGAACTGGCTGCGGAGCATATTCGTAAGCACATCACCAAACCTGTGGTGGCTTTCATTGCCGGACAGTCGGCTCCTGTAGGAAAGCAGATGGGGCATGCGGGGGCTATTATATCAAGTGGTTCGGGCACGGCTGCCGAGAAAATAGAGTCTTTAAAAGCTGCCGGAGTGTTGGTGGCGGATGAGCCTTCACAAATTCCTGAACTGTTGAAATCGGTTAACCTCCTCAAAACAAAATAAGGGTTGCTGCAATGATGCTTCGTTCACCGATTATTCGGACAACGGAATTCTAATAGCTTATTAACTTATGGGCATGGTCACACTTTCTTCGTGCTTTGCTCATAAGTTGCCTTAAGCTTTTGACGAGCGAAGGATCAGGATGACTACGGCAGTGATAATCAGTATAATGCCTATGGCAATGCTTTGAGTGAAGACTTCTCCAAAGATGAGAATACCTACGCATACGGCTGTGACAGGTTCCATCGCTCCGAGTACGGAGGTAAGTGTGGAACCGATACTCTTAATGGCTCGCACCAATGCCAGATTGGATATGACGGTAGGAATGAGTGCTAATAACAATAAATTGCGAGCCGTTTCCCCGTTATTGATGAGTTGCACTTCACTAAAGATCGCTGTCAGGCAAAAGAGGATGATTCCTCCGAATAGAAAGACGTAGAACGTTAGTTTCAGTCCCTTCATTTCACCGACTTTTAGCTGGCTCACCGTGATGAGGTACAGAGCGTATCCAAGAGCAGAGAGCAGCACGATGATGAGACCTGTCGGGGTGATGGAACCTGATGTGTCGCCATACGATAAGAAAAAGACTCCTAAAACGGCAATGCCTACGGCTATCAGTCTCCACGTTGACTTCTTTTCATGAAAGAAAACCATCATAATGATCGTTGTGAGTACCGGATACATGAAATGTATGGTAGTAGCTACGCCGCTGGGCATGAACTTGTATCCCCAAAAAAGGAAGATGGCCGAAGCATCGTAGAGGAAAGCCAGTAATAAGAGCGAGGGTATCTCCTTTATGCGGATGCGGAATGATTGCCTGGTAAGCAGCAATATGGTTGCTAAGGCCAGGCAGGCAAAGAGAAAACGGTAGAGTAAGATGGATTCGAATTGCATTCCCTGACGCATAATGGGGATGGCAAATAGTGGAATAAGACCGAAACTGGCCGATGAAAGCAATCCGTACAAAAAACCGTTTATCTTATTCATGTCTTTGGTTTGTGGGTAGGGGGTAAATATAAAATCATGCATTTCTCTGTTTCATTGACGAATACAGAAGTATGCATGATTTTAGTGTTCTTTGGATTCTAAACGGCACCTTCGTGCTCGCTTAAAGGCTTATTTCTTTGGCTTTCTTCTTGCCCATCCTTCTTCGCTGAAGTCCGGTTCCTTGCCATTCAATAGATTTTGCCAATCTTCTTTCTTCTTAGGCCCTCTGGCTGTTTCGTATCCGCGTTCTTCACGGCTTATAGTGCTTTTGGGCCGAGAAGCTCTAAAAGGTTTTGCTCCTTCGCTTCTTCTAGGTGCACCATATTTTCTTTCTCCTCTGCCTTCTCCTCTCGGAGCGCTGCCACTTTCTTCACCGGCCACCTCTACGGAAACCTTGCGGCCGCCTACTGATGACTTGTTCAGAGATTCAATAACAGTTTGCGTTTGTTCGTTTTCAACTTCGAAGAATGAAAAATTCTTCATCAGGTCGATACGTCCTATCTGTACGCGTTTGCTTACGTTTTTGTTTATAAGCTCTATTAGTTGGGTAGCAAAGAAGTTATCCATTTTGCCCATGTTGATGAAAAGACGGGTATATCCTGCTTCGGCCTTACGTCCTCTTCCACCATCATCACTGCGATCGCGTCTTTCTCTTTCACCTCTTTCGCCACGTCCGTCAGCACTTGGTGCTTCTATTTCCTGGCGATCACGGTAGTATTCCAGGAAGCGGTTGAACTCCATAGATACCATACGCTTAATCACGTCTTCCTTGCTAAGCCATTCCAGTTTGCGATAGATGGAAGGCATGAAGTCTTCTATTTCTTCTTCGTTTACCTTTACCTTTTCGATATCGTCGATCACCTTGATCAGTTGCTTTTCACAGATTTCTTTGCCTGTAGGCATTGTTCCTATGATAAACTTCTTACCGATGATGCGTTCTATCTCACGCAATTTTCCTTTTTCGCGCATGTTAACGATGGCGATGGAAGTTCCTGTTTTTCCGGCACGTCCTGTACGTCCGCTACGGTGAGTATAGCTCTCCGTATCATCAGGTAATCCGTAGTTGATGACGTGAGTCAAATCGTCCACGTCGAGTCCGCGTGCGGCTACGTCGGTAGCTACAAGTATTTGTATGTTGCGTATGCGGAACTTTTGCATTACGGCATCGCGTTGAGCTTGCGACAGTTCGCCATGTAGCGAGTCTGCGCTATAGCCTTCTTGCATCAATTTGTCTGCAATCTCTTGCGTTTCCTTACGGGTACGGCAGAAAATGATACCATATATTTGTGGGTAAAAGTCGGCAATTCGTTTCAGTGCGGCGAATTTGTCTCTTGCCTGCACCATGTAAGCCACATGTTTCACGTTGTTGGTACTTTCGTTTTTGCGGCCGATGGTGATTTCTTTGGCATTACGAAGGTAGTTCTTTGATATGCGGGCTATTTCGGGTGACATGGTAGCCGAAAACAACAGAGTGTTGCGATCTTCGGGTACGTCGGCTAAGATGGCGTTGATGCTTTCGGTGAAGCCCATGTTGAGCATCTCGTCGGCCTCGTCCATAATAACGTTAGTGATGGTCGATAATGACACCGTTTTACGTTGCATCAGGTCGAGTAAACGTCCCGGAGTGGCAACGATGATGTGCACACCGTTTTTCAGACTGCGAATCTGGCTTTCGATGGAGGATCCTCCATATACGGGAAGCACTTTTAGTCCGTCAATGTATTTGGAATAGTCGTTCAAATCGCCGGCTATCTGTAAGCAGAGCTCACGGGTGGGGCACAGAACGAGTGATTGTGGAATACGTTTCTTTACGTTTATTTTCTGTATGATTGGTAGACCGAAGGCAGCAGTCTTTCCTGTTCCGGTTTGTGCAAGAGCAACTACATCATTACCCTCTCCCAGTAAATAGGGTATTACTTCTTCTTGTACCGGCATGGGATTCTCATATCCCATTTCTTTAATTGCTTTAAGTATTTCCGGAGAAACGCCTAACTCTTCAAAATTCTTCATTAATTTTCTGTATATCTTTATATTTCGGGCGCAAAGTTACGGATAATTTTTGGTTTTTACGCTTATTGAATAAAATAAAGACCAGAAAGGCTTAAATATTGATACAAAGCGACTTACGTTCACCGAACAATGTAGTTATTCCAGCAGAATATCTCTTAGTCGTGCTCTCTTTTCTTTATTTAGCCCGAGACGTTTTTTGAGATAAGTGTCCACATCTCCGTAATTTTTCTCAATCTCCTCTTTGGCGGCATTCAAAAAATCGTCTTGCGTTGAAAATAAGGTAGTGATCGCTTCCTGTGACTTGACTGGTTGCTTATAAGCATATTTTGATACAGCTTGGGGTATGCTGAAGTAGTTGTTGCTCAGATGGTAATCTTCCATGATGATGTCTGCATTGACTCCTAAAGCGGTTAGAATAAGTGCTGCCACTACATCTGTGCGTCCTTTGCCTTCGGAACAATGAAAAACAATCGGATAATTTTGCTTATCCAATAGGGCTTCTATGATTTTTTTGTATTCCGATTGATAGCGGATTGTCAAATCTCGATAGGTACTCTTGATGATGCGTGAGATCGTATCTCCTTTTATTTTATCTTGTTGGAGATCTTTTAGTATGCCGTCCATGCTGCCTGTGGCAATGGGGATATGAATGACATGAAAGCCTTTCTGTAAAGGGGTTACATCTGCCAATTCTTCGTTGGAGCGCAGGTCGATAATTGTTTTTATCCCGATCCGTTTCAGCTTCTTGAAGGAGCATTCTTGCAGATGGTTTATTTCTCCCGATCGGTATAGCATGCCCCAACGAATGTTTTTGCCCTCCGCGGCTTTGTAACCACCCAAATCCCGGAAGTTTTGAACACCTGGTATGTTTATGTTTCGTGTGGCTATTTTTATCCGATATTGGTTGTTGAATACCATCAAGTAGTAATACCTTTTCTCAGGGTTATTGGTGACAATGGTGAGTTGCTGATTGGAGATGTCGGCCATTGCCACGGGGATATCCTCTGTGATCACTTCAGGATCTGTTGAAGCATATACTTTGACCTGCCCCTTTATCAGGGGAGCTGTTTCCCATTTGATGACGCAATTACCTACATTGTTTTCTTCGCATACTACCGATATGTTTGGAGAATTGTCCGAACAAGAGGGAAGAAGTAGAATCATGCTTAGCCAACCCAACAAGTTTTTGTACATAATCGTTTTACTTATCTATTTTGAATTGTTTGTATGCAAAGATATAGATTCTGTTGACTTGGTATAATAACTTAGCGATATTTAGATAAAGGGTGAATGTTTTTAACAAAAAATAGCCTTTATACATGGACCTAGTTTGGCTTTGCCGTTACTCTTGGTTGATGTAAAAGAGGTTGAGACTAAATTGATAGGCTCAACGATGAAAAGAAAGAACTTTGCTTTGAGAGGGTTTGCTTTAGCCGTTACGGTATTTTGCGGCAAACTCTTTAGAAATTGAGTTGTTCAGGCTGCAACAAACTTCAGCAGAGAAATCTTTTCCGCACTGAATCACCTTATCCCATGTCTCTTCGTCAATGTTACTCAGGTCACGGTAGCGTACTCCGTACTTTAGCATACCGAAGATGATTCCGGCATTGAAGTTATCGCCTGCTCCGATGGTGCTTACAGTTTCGATTGGTGCAACCGTGTATTCCTTGGAGAGACGGTTGCTGCGGAGTGAAATGCAACCGTCACCGGATGTGTATATAAAGTTGGGACAATAGAACTTAATCTTGTCTTTGTATATCTTGTTTATATCTTCCATGCCATACATGTAGAAGAAGTCTTCATTTGAACCTCGCACAATGTCGGCATACTCCAGATTTTCGATGATGATGGGTGTAAGCCTCATTGCCTGATCTTTGTGTGTACTGCGGAAATTGGGATCGTAATATACAATGGCTTTGCGTTCGCGAGCCAGTTCCAGCAGTTCTGTCATCTTATCCCGAAGAACGGGGTTGAGGGCATAGAAAGAACCGAAGATAACAATGTCGTCTTCGTTGATCTGTGGATAGATTACATCGAGCCGTTGTTTGGGATATTCTTTGTAAAAGATGTATTCGGCATCATTCTTTTCGTTGAGGAAGGCTAATGATACAGGCGACTTTCCATCGGGGAACACATTTACATGATCGGTAGGGATGTTGTTCTCTTCCATGAAGCGGAGGATAATGCCGCCCACACGATCATTGCCTGTTTCGCTGATGAAACGCACGTCTACGCCCATGCGTCCTAATGATACGATTCCGTTAAATACGGATCCTCCCGGCACAGCTGTCGAAGGTTGATTGTTCTCAAAGATGACGTCCAGTATGGTTTCGCCTATACCGATTACTTTACGCATAGTTCTCTTGATTTTTCACCCAGATACCCACCGTGATGGCGTTTGGAATAATCTTCAATGCTGAATCCTGTTCTCTTCATGGTTTGTACAACCAATATGTCTCCGATGACGGTCATTATGGTGGTTGAGGTGGTTGGTGTCATACCTAGTGCGCATACTTCTTTGGGTTTTCCTGTGCAAAGACACACGTCCGATTCATCTGCTAACGGACTATCGGGATTTCCGGTGATGACGATGAATTTAAGTTCTGGATTCAGATTATGAGCCAACTGAGTTAGCTCCACGATTTCACGAGTTTTTCCTGAGTTGGAGATTAGTAGCAGGAGGTCGTTTTCTTGCAAGATTCCCAGATCACCGTGCTGGGCTTCACTAGGGTGTAGGAAGACCGACGGTATGCCGGTAGAGCAGAAGGTTGTGGCGATGTTCATGGCTATTTGTCCGGCTTTCCCCATGCCCGAGGTTACCAGTTTGCCTTTCTTTTGATGTATCTGTTCTACGATCAGGCCTACGGCTTTTTCATAAGCATTGGTTACCGGTATGTTCAGCACGGCTTCAGCTTCTTTTTGCAAGAGCTCTTGAATCGATTCAATCATTCTTAATTTGTTCAGTTGGGTTATTTTAATAGGAGGGCAAGTTGCTCAAATGAGTTTGCCACGGCATAAGTATTGCGTTGTTGTTGACGAATGAAATTTTTCTGCTCCATTTCATTAAGAACGGCCAGCAAGGAATCATAAAATCCGGCTACATTGTAAAACACGACTTTCTTGCTATGATAGCCCAGGCTTGCGGCAGAGATAACATGAAAGACCTCGTCGAGTGTGCCCACTCCACCGGGAAGTGCTACAAGAATATCCGATTTTTCTACAATTTTATCTTTTCTATCGCTGAGATTCCGAGTTTGTATGATTTGGTCGGGCAAGGAGCTTGTTCGTCCGTTTTCTTCCAATAGGGCAGGGATAACGCCTATGACCTTCCCTCCGTTCATTTTGCTTGCCCGAGCGATGCATTCCATTAGTCCAAGGTTTGTCCCTCCGTACACAAGTGTTTTTTTTTCTTTTCCCATCCATTCGCCTAATTGGCGCGTAGCTTCCACAAATTCCTGGTCGATTTCGTTGGATGCGGAACAGAAAATTCCGATCTTTTCCATAAGTGTTGTGATGTTATAGCCTGCAAATATCTGCAATTTTCTATAAACGGCAATAAGTTTTATTGTATTTTTGCACCCTCAATACAATAACTGTTTAGAAAACAATGGATTACAATCAACATACGTTAGCGAATGGTCTTCGCATTATTCACGAACCTTCGCTGTCGAAAGTGGCCTATGCGGGCTTTGCCATGGATGCCGGCACCCGTGATGAAGGCGACCAGGAGCAAGGGATGGCTCATTTCGTGGAACATCTTGTTTTTAAGGGCACTACCAAACGAAAAGCCTGGCACATCCTCAACCGCATGGAGAATGTGGGAGGTGATCTGAATGCTTACACCAATAAAGAGGAGACGGTGGTATATGCCTCTTTTTTAACCCCTGATCTTGATCGGGCGATAGAGCTAATGTCTGATATGGTGTTTCATTCCATTTTTCCTCAGTCGGAGATTGAGAAAGAGAGAGAGGTGGTTATTGATGAAATTCAGTCGTATGAGGACAATCCTTCCGAATTGATCTTTGACGATTATGAAGATATGATCTTTCGCAATCATCCCCTCGGACACAACATTCTGGGCAACCCTGATATGCTGAAAACCTTCCGTACGGAACATCTTGTGGCGTTTGTTGCCAATCATTATCAACCGTCCAACGTCGTTTTGTTTGTATTGGGTAACTTCGACTTCAAAAAAATAGTTCACCTTGCAGAGAAGTACACCAAAGATTTGCCGTTTACTGCAAAGATTGAAACCCGTACACCTCCCGCACTCTATGTGCCCGAATACCGGGTGATACATAAAGATACTCATCAGGCTCATGTGATGATTGGTAATCGGGGGTACGATGCCCACAATGATAAGCGTACAGGGCTGTATTTGCTCAACAATATCTTGGGCGGTCCGGGCATGAACAGCAAGCTCAATGTGTCGCTTCGCGAGCGTCGCGGATTGGTTTACAGTGTAGAGTCCAACCTAACTTCTTACACAGACACGGGCGCTTTCTGCATCTATTTTGGTACCGATCCGGAAGATGTGGATACCTGCTTGAAGCTTACTCACAAAGAATTGAAACACATGCGTGATGTGAAGATGACTTCTTCTCAACTGGCAATCGCCAAGAAGCAACTCATCGGGCAGATAGGAGTGGCATCGGATAATTACGAAAACAATGCCCTAAGCATGGGAAAAACCTTTCTACATTACAATAAGTACGAATCATCCGAGGTTGTTTTTCAGCGCATTGAGAGCATCACTGCCGAAGAACTGCTGGAGGTAGCTAATGAAATGTTTGCCGTAGATCAGCTTTCTACGTTGATTTATCGTTAGAGCTTGCTGCCAGACTAGCCGATTGTAGGATTAAGAGGAAAGGCACTAATGGCAATATGGAAATTGCAAGCAAGATTTAGGTCGCTATTGTTTACATATGGTGTTGTTTTTGCAAAGCTCCTAACTTCGACTTCTTGAAGTCGTACCTTCAGCGTGTTGAAAACACGCTTTCAACACGCTGAAGTCGTACTTTCAATAAACCCCTCTCACAAGCCTTCTGTGGGGTGATCTAAAATGTCAACAACTTGCTGGCCTCGTTCACTTAATCAAACCGATAAAATCTGAAAAGCTTGTGCGAATCACACAAATGTTACTATATTTGTCCTATTGTGACCTTCATATTATGAAAACGATGATGAGATACAAATTGAGGATTAGCTTTCTGTTGACCGGTCTATTGCTTTCTTCCGGTATTGCCTTTGCCGATAATGAAATCGACTCGCTGTTGAATGTGCTCGACAGAACAATAACCGCACACCATTCCTTTAGCGCTAAGAGAGAAGCACATATCATAAAACTTCAGCAAAGCTTGCGTGGTGTGAATTCTCTGAATCAAACATATGATTTGAATATGTTGCTCTTTAAAGAGTATCGTGCTTATGTTTGCGATTCGGCCATTCATTATCTCGATAAGAACATAGAGATTGCCCGGGCTATGAAAGATGAATTCAAAGAAAATGAAAGTAAGCTGCTTCTTTCTTATCTTTTGGCTTCTTCGGGGATGTATAAAGAGTCTGTGGATATGCTTCAAACAATTAATCGGCCTAAGCTATCTCAAACTCTTTTGCCTGATTATTTCTCCTGCTTTGATCATGTTTACGGAGAATTGGCCTATTACACGCAAGATAAACAAAGCACGGTGCTTTATCGTAAAATATCGGATACCTACAAGGACTCGCTTTATAATATTCTGAATCACGGCACAGATCTTTACTTGTCGATGGAGGAAACTGCATTTAGAGACAACAGGCAGTTTGTTGAGGCCCTCCGCATCAATGATCTTCGACTGCTGAAAGCATCTTTCGGTACTCCTGAGTATGCACTGATCATGTTTCATCGAGCCTTGGTGTTTCAGCAAAATGAAGATCGGGAACAGGAAAAGAAGTATCTTGCTCTTTCGGCCATTTCTGATATTCAGTCGGCTATTAAAGACCACGCTTCGTTGTGGATGCTTGCCCAGTTGCTTTATGAAGACGGCGATGTGGAGCGATCTTACCGCTACATCCGTTTCTCGTGGGATGAAACCAACTTTTACAATGCCCGCTTGCGGAGTATGCAGAGTGCCGGAATCCTTTCGCTCATTGATAAGACCTACCAAGCCCTGATTGAGAAACAAAACCGTCAGCTCGAGAATTATCTGATGCTCATCAGTGTCTTGGTGCTGATGCTTATGGGAGCTTTAACTTATATCTATCGGCAGATGAAGCGGCTGTCGGTGGCAAGAAACCACCTGCAAGCGGCCAATGGACAGCTCAAACAGCTCAATAACGATTTGCAACAGATGAACCTCTGTCTGCAATCGACCAACTTAGAACTCTCTGAGTCCAACCAGATCAAGGAGGAATACATTGGGCGATTCATCAAGCTTTGTTCTACTTATATAGATAAACTGGATGCTTATCGGCGCATGGTGAGCAAGAAAATATCCACGGGACAGGCAGGCGAACTCTTGAAGATCGTGCGTTCTCAAGATGCGCTAGAGATGGAGCTGAAAGAGCTGTACGACAATTTCGACTCAGCCTTTCTTCAACTTTTCCCTGATTTCGTGAAGAAATTTAATGAACTGCTGCAGGATGGTGAACCGATACTTCCCAAGAAAGGTGAATTGCTCAATACGGAACTGAGGATATTCGCTCTCATTCGTTTGGGCATAGAAGACAGTTCACAGATAGCCGAATTTCTTCGTTATTCCGTAAACACGATTTATAACTACCGCGCTAAAGTGAAAAACAAAGCTCGTGTGTCTCGTGAAGACTTCGAATCACTAGTCTGCAAGATACGCTAAGCATTTGTATATCATCCACTTTTTTGTTGTTTTGTGATTTCTGTATTTCATTGTGTATCAGTGTAATACACAGATATTTCTGTGCGGGTAATCCACCAAATCCCCACATGCCACGAGTGAGAGGTTAATTTCTGTCTACTTTTGGCTTACTGTAAAGTTGCCCGCTCCTGAGGGCTTAGCAGGGCAACAGTTACCAAATATCGTTAAACTTAAAATTAATACGTATGAAAAAGAACAAGCGAAAACTCCTCCCGGAGTATAGCAAGATTTTCTTTGCTCTATTAGCATTGTTTCTATCATTAAGTGCGTTCGCACAAAAGGTTACTTCCACAGGGCAAGTAATGGATTCTCAAAACCAACCAGTTATTGGTGGTAGTGTGCTCGAAAAAGGTACTACCAACGGCGTTATTACCGATCTGGACGGCAATTTTTCGCTGAGCGTTGCTAATGGTGCCACACTGGTTATCTCTTATGTGGGTTGTAAATCACAAGAGGTCAAAGCAAGTACCCACATGAAGATCGTGTTGAAAGAAGATAATGAATTGCTCGATGAAGTGGTAGTTATCGGTTATGGTAGTGTAAGCAAGAAAGATGTAACGACTTCTATTTCTACAATTTCGACGAAAGATCTTGATCAAAGGCCCATTGTGTCAGCTGATCAGGCTTTGCAAGGAAAAGCTGCGGGTGTTGCAGTCATTAAACCCAATGGTCTTCCTGGCGAAGGTATGGTGGTGCGTGTGCGCGGTGCTTCGTCAATGAATTCCAGCAATGACCCTCTTTATGTCGTTGACGGAGTTCCTACTGATAATATTTCGTTTCTTTCGGCCAATGACATTGAAAGTATGCAAGTACTTAAAGATGCTTCATCTCAGGCCATTTACGGTTCACGTGGTGCTAATGGCGTTGTTATTATTACAACAAAATCAGGTGCTTCCGGTACATCAAAAATCACACTGAATGCCTATACCGGTATAACTGCATTATCTAAGAAAATAAAATCGTTGAATGTTGCCGATTACAGAGAGCTGCTAGAAGATATGGGCTCTACGATCAGCCTTCCGGATGATCTGACAGATCAGACAGATTGGTATGATGAAACATACAGGACAGCTTTTACTCAAAATTATCAGGCTTCTGTATCAGATGGAACTGACAAGCTGCGATATTTTATTTCTGGAGGATATACAGGAGAAGATGGTATTATTAAGGTTGCATTTTATAAGCGTTATAATTTTCGTGCTAACATAGATAATCAACTTCGTAAATGGCTGAAGATAGGAGCAAATGTTTCTTATTCAGACTATACAAGCAATGGTATTATTTCGGGTCAAGGGTCAAATCGTGGTGGCGTAGTACTTTCAGTAATCAATACACCTACTTATGCGCCTGTTTGGGATCCAGATAATGCCGGTCAGTATTATACTGGTTTTTATGGTGTCAATATTACCTCTCCGGCTGAAAATATGGCTCGGTCTAAAAACAATAAATCAAAGAATAACCGCTTGATTGCAACAGGAAATGCTGAAATAACTTTTTCGCCGGAATTGAAGTTCAAATCTACGGTTACCTTAGACAAATATAATTATCACTATACTTCATTTTTAGATCCAACCACAACCACTTATGGCCGCGATCAGAACGGAACAGCCTCTGATAATCGTTCCACTACTACAGTTCTGATATATGATAATATCTTGACTTATAATAAACAATTGGGCAAGCATGGTTTAAATATTATGGGTGGTACTTCGGGTACTACATCGGATTATTCCTATACTTATCAAACTGTGACCGACTTTGCTGACGGTAGTATTGAAACATTAAATGCCGGAAATAACGTATCTCAAAGTAATGGAACGACAGCTTCGCAATGGTCTTTAATGTCTTATTTGGGTCGTGTGTCTTATAACTATGATAGTAAATATCTGCTTACTGCTAATATGCGTATTGATGGCTCTTCAAAGCTTGATCCAGATCATCGTTGGGGGTATTTTCCATCTTTGTCTGCTGCATGGCGTATCTCTTCTGAACCTTTTATGAAAGAATTAACTTGGATTGACGATATGAAGATTCGAGGAGGATGGGGACAAAGTGGCAATCAATCAGGCTTAGGTGAGTATGATTATTTGCAACGATATAGCATTACTCGTCAAAATTGGTGGGAAGAAGGAATGTCCAATGCTACTCCTATCATTACTCAATCGACATTGAGGAACACCGATTTGACTTGGGAAACGACCACGCAAACAAATGTAGGACTTGATTTGACGATATTAAGAAACAGATTAACATTTACCTTAGATTACTATTTTAAAAAGACAACAGACATGTTGGTCGATGTCACTCTACCTTCAGGCGCTGCGGTTGCTTCATCTATTACTCGCAACGAAGGCGAGATGACAAACAAAGGCTTTGAGTTCTCTGTAAATTCAAGAAACCTAGTTGGTAAATTCACTTGGGATACTGATTTTAATATATCATTCAATCGCAACAAACTGACTAACTTAGAGCTTACTAAGGTCTATTATGCAGCTCAAACGAGTGATAACCTAGCAGAGTATTGTGTTCGCAATGAGCCTGGTCGCCCGTTAGGAAGCTTTTACGGTTATATAAGCGATGGTGTAGATTCGGAAACCGGTGAGTTGATCTATCGGGATGTTACGGATGATGGTCAGGTGACTTCTTCTGATCGAACATATATTGGTGATCCTAACCCGGATTTTACTTTTGGATTAACAAATACGTTTTCATACAAAGGATTCAATCTTAGCATTCTTCTTCAAGGCTCTTATGGGAATGATATTTTTAATGCTTCCAAAATGGAGACGGAAGGAATGTATGATGGAAAGAATCAATCTACCAGAGTCCTCAGTCGTTGGAGACGTCCGGGCATGATCACTTCTATACCTAAAGCCGGATTTGAAATGAAGACGTCTTCTTATTTTGTAGAAGACGGAAGCTACCTTCGTGTGAAAGATGTTACACTCTCTTATTCTTTTTCAGGGGGCTTGCTAAGGAAATGGGGGATAACTCGTTTGCAACCTTATTTTTCAACAACAAACTTACTCACTTTTACCAAGTACACTGGCATGGACCCGGAAGTAAACCAATGGGGCAATAGTGGAACGGTTCAGGGAATTGACTGGGGTACTTATCCTCAAACAAAATCGTTTGTTGTAGGCGTTAATATTGACTTTTAAAGAAAGAGATAAAAATGAAGACTAAGCATATTATAATAATGTTAATGGCACTAAGCCTAGTGTCGTTTGTTTCCTGCTCTTTAGATAAAGATCCGTTGTCGGAATATTCTGAAGTGAATTATGGGAGCACTTCTGAGGATAGTTTAAAATACTCTACTCGTAGTGAAATGTATTCTCAGTATCAGGCTCTATATCAGCTATTAAAAGATAGACAGGAACACTGGTATATGGATTATCTTTTAATAACAGAAACTCATTCAGATAATTCCTATGCCGGATCTACCGGTGCAGAAATTGTTCCGATGGAGAATAACGCTATTGATGGCAGTAATAGCTGTTTATACAGAGATTGGGAGCGATATCTTGCTGATGTAGCTCAAGCAAATATTGTTATAAATTACATTGATGATGTACCTGATGAAACTTTAACCGAGACAGAGCGTACGCAATGGAAGGCTGAAGCCAAAATCTTTCGTGCCATGATCTGGTTTGATATGGTGCGCATTTGGGGAAACATTCCTATAGTAACTGAAGTTGGTGAGGATATTACTTCGGAAAATATTGAAGAAGTTTATTCGACTTATTATCCTTCTCAATCTACTGTTGAAGAAACATATGCGCAAATCATTCAAGATCTGACTGATGCATTAAGTGATGCTCCGGATAATAATCAGTCGGATAAGACCGTTCTATCAAAATCAGTAGCAAAAGCTCTTTTGGCAAAAGTCTATGCGGAAGAGCCTGTTAGAGATTACGAGAAGGTTCTTACATATTGTAATGATGTGATTGATGATGGCTTCTCTCTTGTTTCTGATTATAAAGATCTTTTTGGAATGAATGATGCCGGAACAGATGCCAGAGCCAGGTCTACTACAGAGTCTATCTTAGAAATTAATTATTCTACCGGAGGTACTAACTGGGTAACGTGGATGTTTGGCCGGGATCTGCTTAATTGGGATTCAAATTTCACTTGGGCTAAATGGATTACTCCTTCCAGAGATTTAATTAGTGAATACGAAGCTGAGGGAGATTCTATTCGGTTAAACGAATCTATTGTCTATTATTCTTGTACTTGGAGTAATTATTATCCATCTAGCGAATATCCATTTATGTATAAATGCCGTTCGGGTGCAAGTAGTATTATTAAGTTGCGTCTTGCTGATATTATATTACTAAAGGCTGAAGCTTTAGCTAACCTTGGTGGAAGCGCTAATCTTGCTGCTGCAGCAACGTTGGTTAACTCCATTCGCAATCGTGTAGATTTGCCTGATTTGACATCTTCTGCTTCTTCTTCGCAAGAAAACATGTTGGCGGCTGTTCTTCACGAACGTCGCTTGGAGCTTGCTTTTGAAGGACAACGTTGGTTTGATTTAATACGTTATGGAGAGATGGAAACGGTGATGAATTCTCTTAACGATCGAGATAGCGGACGTCTTTCATTAAAACGTGCATATACAGAGAATTCTGAGCTATTGCCAATACCTCAGTCTTCAATAGACTTGAATACTAATTTAGTCCAAAACCCGGGATATTAATTGATAGGAAAAGAATTATGAAAACAATATATAAAAGTATCTTTGGAGGATTATTATCGTTGTTGCTTTTTGCCTCCTGTGCCGAAGATGATTTGCGAACCGTTTATCCGCATTCAACACCTGTTATAGAATCGGCAACTATTAGTCCGTCTTCATTTGTTTATGGGGATTCTGTTACTATTACGGCGAGTGTTTCAGATGCAAAGACTCCATTATCAACCTTAGAAATGACAATGACGATCAACGATAAGGTTGTAACAACCCAATCTATAAGGACTAAAGGAACTGCGGCAGAGGTTTCTTCTAAATTTCTGGTTCCTTATGTTTCTGAATTACCTGAAGGGGCAGAGGTAGAGGTGCAACTGACTTTGATTAATGTGGAAGGGGATGAAACTTCAGGAACAATTTCCGGGGTTACAGGGCACAGAACCTATTATGATCAATTATATCTGGTACTAGAAGATGGTGACGTCATTACTTTAAATCCTACAGCTACAGATTCAGACCAATATGAATCATCTGATGTAAGCCTTACTAATAGCATTAGTTATAAAATAGCATCTAAATTAACGGAAGATAATGAAATTGATTATTCCGGAGATGTATGGGGACTTGAAAATAGTTCGGTGCAACTAATTGGAGAAAGCGGTGGATATATAACCACTACCGATGCTACCTTGAGGAAGATAACTAAGATTACATTTAATACTTACGACTTTGACGCTGCAGTTACTGGTGAGGCGGTAGATCCGTTAGGTTTATATTTGAGTGATTTTAGCACTGCAACGGTGTCAAGCGAAGCGTTTTATAAAGTGACGCGTTCCTTTACTGAAGGCCAGGGATTAAAATTGTATGAAGATCTAGCAGATGCTCAGATAGTGTATAATCCTGATTATTTTGATCGCATTGACGTTGACTCTGTTAATTTTACTGGCCCAACAGGCAGTTATGATCTTTATTATAGCTCTACACGTAAGATTTTACTTGTGGATCCGGCAGATAAGACTTTCCCTGATATACTTTTTGCTTGTGGAATGGGATTAGGCTATCCGTCAAAGATTAAGCCGGAGGCCACTTCAAGTTGGGGATTCGACAATGTTTTGCAATGTATCTACTTTAAAGAGATTGCTGATGATACTTATCAGGGTACGGTCTATTTTGATGCTTCATTGGCTAACTTCAAGTTCTTTGAGAGTACAGGCTGGTCCAATGAAAAGGCATCAGATGATTATACCTTACCAAGTATTTTGCAATCGAGTGCCGACTATGGTAATACTGATGGTAATTGGTATCCTGCTACGGATGCTGTGTCGGGTAATTATAGAATAACTATAAACCTCAGCACAAATATCGTTACGGCCGAAGCAATTACATTGCCATAATACAGATCTATTTTCATGTTCTGTTTTGCATAACTGTGAAGCAGAACATGAACTATTAATCATAGAATTGGTATGAAAAAGGTAAAAAGTGTTTTCAGGATAATATTTCTGCTTCTATTGTTAGTATCTTGTTCCGGGAAATCTGATGATGATACAGCGGGCGAAGTGACTGTGCAAAAAAGTGTTGGAGTCTATTTAACAACGAGATATTCTACACTAAAACTGACGGAACAAGGAGGAATCGATTTTTCTAACGATGTATCAAACTTAACTATTCGTCTTGATTCCACGAATTTAAAACAAGAAATAGATGGTTTTGGGGCTGCTTTGACAGGCTCGTCGGCTTATCTCATAGAGAACATGAGTTCGTCTGCCCGTCAAGTACTATTAAAGAAGCTATTTACAGAAGAGGGCATTGGCATAAAATACCTTCGCATTTGTATTGGTGCTTCTGATTTTTCTTTAGGTAATTATACTTATTGTGATACTGAAGGCATAGAGAATTTCTCTATACCTGCCATTGATAAACGGGATTTGTTACCCGTGCTCAAAGAAATATTGGCATTGAACAAAGATATTAAAATAGTGGCTAGTCCGTGGACAGCTCCTGCATGGATGAAAGGCAATAATAATCTTTATGGGGGCTCTTTAATAGGAGCATCTGTTTATGATGATTTTGCCGAATATTTCGTGAAATACATCCGGGCTTTTGAAAATGAAGGGGTTAGTATAGATGCTATAACGATACAGAATGAGCCTCGCAATGAGAATGGCTATTATCCTACGATGTATATGTCTTGGAGTGAGCAAAACCAAATAGTGCGTGATTATTTGGGTCCTAAGTTTGCATCTGAAGGTATAGATACAAAGATATTAATCTGGGACCATAATTTTGATGAAGTTGATTATCCGATAAACATACTGAATGACACCCAGACACGTGGATATGTTTCTGGGGTGGCTTTTCATGGATATGCGGGTACGCCTGACGATTTAGACGCTTTAATACTTGCTCATCCTGATGTACCGATTTATTTTACCGAACAATCGGGAGGAGGGTGGAACACAGATGATGCTATAGGCAATATGCTCTATTATATGAAAGATATGCTAATGCCTACAATCAATCTTGGTTCTAGAAACTTCCTAATGTGGAATCTGGCTTTAAACGAAAACAATGGTCCGGTAACTACCACTGGTGGTGGGTGCCAGAATTGTAGAGGTGTTGTTACTATAAAAGATTCCGAAACATATAGCTTCAATGAAGAATATTATCTTCTTGGTCATTTCTCTAAATTTATCAAGGCTGGAGCACATAGAATTGCTTACACAATAGTAGGTACCAAACCGAGTAGTTTTCAAATTTGTGCATTTCTGAATCCGGATGGTTCCAAAGTTCTTGTTGTTCTCAATCAATCGGGTTCTAAACAGCAATTTACCGTTCGCAATGCAGATCGACGCTTCACTTATAGTCTAGCTGATCAATCAGTCGCGACGTTTATTTATAACTAAACTTATTTTATATGCATCATACAAATATAATTCTTTTGCTTGCTTTCGGGTTGATGTCTTGGTTTATACCTCATCAAAAGGCCGAAATTTACATCACGAAAGCTGATCGGTCGAAAAATCTTTCGAAAGAATATGTTCTTTTAGCTGATCAACCAAAGGCAGATATGCCTTGCAATCTAATAACATTAGATCCTTCTGTCCGTTATCAATCGATGGATGGTTTTGGAGCAGCTATAACGGGATCTACTTGCTATAATTTGATGAAGATGACTCCTGAAGATCGTGCTAAATTTCTCAAAGAGACTTTTTCAGATGAAGAGGGATTGGGATATAGTTATGTGCGAATCTCTATCGGATGTTCGGACTTCTCTTTAAGTGAGTATAGTTGTTGCGATATTCCGGGTATTGGAAATTTCAGCTTACAGAATGAAGAAAAAGCATATGTGATTCCTATCCTAAAGGAGATTCTGGCCATTAATCCTTCGGTGAAGATACTTGGTTCTCCATGGACCTGTCCCCGTTGGATGAAGGTGAACAATCTTACTGATCTGCAACCTTATAACTCCTGGACCAGCGGTCAGCTCAATCCGGCTTACTATCAGGATTATGCGACCTATTTTGTGAGATGGATACAGGCTTTTGCAACACACGGCATTTCTATCTATGCCATAACGCCTCAAAATGAACCGTTGAATAGGGGAAATTCTGCTTCACTCTACATGACCTGGGAGGAAGAACAGGCTTTTGTCAGAGATGCATTAGGGCCAAAGTTCCAACTTGCAGGCTTAAGCACAAAAATATATGCTTTTGATCATAATTATAATTATGATAACGTGATCAACCAAACGGATTACCCATTAAAGATATACAATGATGAAACGGCGGCAGCATTCTTTACCGGTGCGGCGTATCACAATTATGGAGGAGATCGGGAGGAACTAAATGATGTCTATAATAAACGTTCGGACAAGGAACTGATCTTCACAGAAACATCCATTGGTATGTGGAATGATGGCCGCAACCTTTCTATTCGCTTAATGGAGGATATGGAAGATGTAGCGTTAGGAACCGTCAATAATTGGTGTAAGGCTGTCATTGTTTGGAACTTGATGCTCGATACTGAGCGTGGTCCCAACCGTGAAGGCGGATGTACTACTTGTTATGGGGCTGTAGATATTGATAAGGGTGATTATAAGACGATTACTCGCAATTCACATTATTACATTATCGGGCATTTATCCTCTGTGATTAAACCGAGAGCTGTACGTATTGGCACCAATGGATATAAGGCCGTTGGAGTTACCTATTCAGCTTTTGAAAATGTCGATGGAAGCTATGCTTTTGTGCTCTCAAACAAAACAATGTTGCCTCAGAAAGTCACGCTGAGTGATGGAACTCATTACCTTACTTACGAAGTACCTGATAATGCGGTGATCTCTTGTCGTTGGAAAAAATAATTATACGTGTATAAATTTATAATTCAATAGTAATTAGTATGAAATTAAAAAGTATTTTAGTGACTGCATCCCTCACAGCATTGCCGCTTTTTGCGCAGCAGCAGAAGGCGGTGTATCTGGATGCGTCCAAACCCATCGAAGAGAGAGTGGAAGATGCGTTGAAGCGCATGACGCTGGAAGAGAAGGTCGCCATGACCCATGCGCAGTCTAAGTTCAGTTCGCCGGGGGTGCCCCGCTTGGGAATCCCCGAGAACTGGATGACGGATGGCCCGCACGGCATTCGTGCGGAAGTGTTGTGGGATGAATGGTATGGTGCCGGCTGGACGAATGATTCGTGCATTGCCTTTCCCGCACTCACTGCGTTGGCTGCCACGTGGAACACGGATATGGCTGCTCTTTATGGCAAAAGTATCGGTGAAGAGGCGCGTTATCGCAATAAGAACGTGCTTTTGGGACCAGGGGTGAACATCTATCGCACACCGCTCAACGGCCGAAACTTTGAGTATATGGGTGAGGATCCTTTCTTGGCTTCTAAGATGGTGGTTCCCTACATTCGCGAGGTGCAGAAGAATGGCGTGGCTGCTTGTGTAAAGCACTATGCGCTCAATAATCAGGAGATATATCGCGGACACATCAACGTGGAAGTAAATGACCGTGCGTTGTATGAGATCTATCTGCCTGCATTCAAAGCTGCGGTTGAAGAGGGACACGCTTGGGCCATCATGGGTTCGTACAACCAATATAAGAATGAACATTGCTGTCACAATCAGTATCTGCTGAATGATATTCTGAAAGGTGAATGGGGATTTGATGGGGTGGTGGTATCCGACTGGGGTGGGGTACACGACACTAAGCAGGCCATTTTCAACGGACTCGACATGGAGTTTGGCAGTTGGACTAACGGGATGACGTGGGGCAAGAGCAATGCATACGATTACTATTACTTGGCCGACCCTTACCTGGATCTGCTCAAGAGCGGTAAGGTGACGGATAAGGAGCTGAACGACAAGGTGCGTCGCATTCTTCGCTTGGTGTTCCGCACCAACATGGCCAAAGATCGTCCTTACGGTTCCTTTGGAACGGAAGAACATGCCTTGGCCGGACGAACTATTGCGCAAGAAGGCATCGTGTTGTTGCAGAATCGTGGCAACCTGTTGCCTGTAGATCCTGCTAAGACAAAAAGAATACTTGTGGTGGGAGAGAATGCTGTGAAGCGTATGACCATTGGTGGTGGATCTTCCTCACTGAAGGCTAAGTACGAAGTTTCTCCGCTGGCAGGTATTGAAGCTCGCGTGGGTAGTGCTGCCGATGTGATGTACATGCCCGGATATGCTTCTCCCGCAGTGGCCGAACAGGATAAGAAAGGTGCCAAAGCAGAAGAAAAAGTGATTGATCTTGACAAGTTGCGTGCCGATGCGGTGAATGCGGCCAAAGAAGCTGATGTGGTATTCTTCGTGGGCGGACTGAATAAGAACGATGGACAAGACTGTGAAGGGAATGACCGTAGCTCATTGGGCTTGCCTTATGGTCAGGACAAACTCATCGCCGAACTGGTAAAGGCGAATCCGAACACGGTAGTGGTACTGGTTACCGGCAATGCTGTAGCCATGCCATGGGTGAAAGAAGTTCCCTCTATCGTGGAGGCATGGTATAGCGGTACCGAAGCCGGAAACGCACTCGCATCTGTGCTGTTTGGCGATGTCAATCCATCGGGCAAACTTCCGTTTACCTTCCCTGTGCGGTTAGAGGATAACGGCGCACATGCCCTTGGCGAACATCCGGGAGACAGCATCAATGTGAAGTATAACGAAGGCATCTTTGTGGGCTATCGTTGGGCAGATAAGCAGAAGAAGTCAAAACCACTCTTTGCTTTTGGTCACGGACTGAGCTACACCACCTTTGCATATGGCAAAGTAACAGCAGATAAGAAGGCGATGACTGCCGATGAAAGCGTCACTTTTAGCGTCACGGTGAAGAATACCGGTAGCCGCGAAGGTCAGGAAGTGGTTCAACTCTACATCAGCGATAAGAAATCCTCTCTGCCACGTCCCGTGAAGGAACTTAAAGGATTCAGCAAAGTGAAGCTTGCAGCCGGAGAAGAAAAAGTGGTGACCTTCACCATCGCCAAAGATGCCCTTAGCTTCTTCGACGATGCTAAGCACCAATGGGTAGCCGAACCCGGACGTTTTGAAGCCCTTGTGGGTACCTCTTCTGCCGATATAAAAAGCAGTGTGGCGTTTGACTTGAAGTAATTTAAGGCTCATTTGTTCTCATAAAGTTAGGTGTGTATCCTCTTATCTGAAGCTTTTCATTCGAAACAGGCTTCAGATAAGAGGACTTTTTTGATAATTATAGTTGATATTCAAGAATGAAGTTTTATCTTTACTCTTGTATAATTAAATAATTATGAAAAGTAGATCAAAACAAACTAGTAGTCGTCCGTTCTCTGCGGATAAAGTAAGCTTAAATGCTGATTTTCAAGTAAATAATCAAAGCCTCCTATCTGTCACCGATTGTTTAAGTATGAATAGTTGCACCCATTCTTTCTTTGAATTCTGCACAGTGCTCGAAAAGCATGAAAAATCGTTGCTGTCTAATCTGAATGCTTCTGCAAAGAATCTGTTGGATATCCGAATAGAAGAGAAAGAACTAAACGATTTGTGGCTCAACGTTTTGGTAGAAGAGTGCCTGAACTTTTATGAAGCCGGGGGAACTTGCAATAAAAACACTTCTGTGGATATTTGTCGCATAGTGCATGATATTATGGGGGTAGAAAAGATAGCCTTTGAGGCATTCGAATTTATTCCTCCTGCGCACGGGTATTTGGCGGAATGTTTTAAGAAGACGCATGGGCACAGGATCTCTAATGAGATTGCTGATCAAATTAGTTTTTTGTTGCAGTATACCAATCTGGTAGAGAATTTTATCCGGAGAGACCGTTTGTTTGCGAAGGAGGAAATGCATCAAATGTTTGAGTCCCTTTGTAAGGGTGCTATTCCTCTGGATGTTTTAGCTGTGGAAAACAAATTGAGGCTAGGCAAGATCCTAGAGCTGTCTGCTACACCTGTTGATCTGCCTGTCGGCAAAAAGCAGGAGGTTTCGGATGAAGTGCTTTCGGCTATTCGTTCTGAAATAGAGGGTTTGAAGTTTAATGCTAGTCATGAGTATTGGGTAAAAGGCATTGTGCTGGTGTGTGGTCATATGCGTCAAATGGTGATAGAACCCGGTAAATATGGAGTGGAAGGTACTCTTAATGCTTATGCGTACTGGATACTCGAAAACTGCCCTCTGGTGAGTGAGGTGTATACGCACGAGCAGTTGGTAAAAGTGCTGGGCAAGAGCGAACCTTATTCTTCCAAGGTAGTCAAGAAGGTGCTGGGAGATGATCCGAAGGAGTTTATGAAATGAGGAGGTCATCTTTAAATTTATTCTCGTAATTTTTTCACGTTATATTTGTTTTTTACAGCAATATTATTGCTGTAAAAGCAACATATTTATATCTTTGCGAAAAACTATCACGTTATGATAATAAGATTCATTGTTAGCAATCTTTTTTCTTTTGGAAAGGAACAAGAATTCTCCATGTTGCCCAATCGACGTTATCAAACGTTACTCCAACATATGCATCATCACGCAGATAGCGACTTTGATGTATTGAAAATAGCTTCCCTCTATGGGGCAAATGGGGCGGGGAAGTCGAATATGATAAAATCCATAAAGGCTTTGCGTGAAATGGTTATCTCAGAAGATGTGAATCTCCATACTTTCCGGCATAAATTTCTATCGGATGATACTTCTCAGGTACTGGCATTGGAGTTTTTTTCCGGAGATACACCTTATGTTTATGCTGTAGAGACGCTCAAAGATTATGTTGTTGAAGAAACTCTCTATATCTCAGGATTGGGTAAAAAGCCGGACCAATTAGTTTTTTCCCGCAAGGTGAATGGAGATAAAACCTGCTTTCAATTCTCTGACGAGTTTGAGTCAGATCCGGAAGGGAAGGTGCTTAAATCTGTGATAGAACAGAATTTGTCCAAACCCAATAAGCTCTCTTTAAAGATGCTCTCAGAGCTTAAGAGAAAAGGTTTTGAGCCTATAAAGGAATGTTATTCATGGTTTAAGGATAAATTAGTCGTGCTATCTCCTAATAGCAAACCTGTTGGCTTAGCGATGGATATAGATAGAAATGAGGATTTCAATACTTTTGCAAACAATTTATTGTGCACTCTTTCAACAGGTATTGATGAACTGTTTACTCTTTCCAAACCTGTTAAGGAGGAGTCTTTACCTTCATCTCTTGTTGAACAGATGAAAAAGGATTTTCGTTCCAGTCCGGATGTTTGTATCTCTGTTAAGGGAAAGGCTGGAAATGATATCGTTTATACTTGCGATGGAGAGAATATCTATTCGCTAGAGTTGAAAAGTAAGCATAGTGGAGATCACGGTGAGAAGGTCGATTTTGATTTGGGTGAAGAATCGGATGGAACTTTGCGTCTTTTAGATTTTTTACCTATGTGTAATGCTTTATTGTCTACAGATCAAGTTTATCTTGTTGACGAAATAGAGAGAAGCATTCATCCATTGCTCATCAAAGAAATGCTCCGCAAACTATCTGTAAAATCGAATATTAATGGGCAACTCATCTTTACTACGCATGAGTCTAATCTGCTTGACCAGAAGATTTTCCGAAAGGATGAAATTTGGTTTGCCGAGAAACGCAAGGATGGTAGTACAGATCTTTATTCATTAAGTGATTTCAAAGAACACCACTCTATAGATATTAGTAAGGGTTACTTAACCGGCAGATATGGTGGCATTCCATTTACAGGTAACCTGAGGGATCTTAACTGGGAGGATAAGTGATGAGTTTAAGCCAGATAATCAGTCGCCGTTCTTTTGAAAGGAAGCAGCCTGTACGAGAGGCTACAAAAGTGTTTATTTTTTCCGAAGGAAAGCGCAGGGAGTATGATTACTTCAATTACTTTGTTGAGTTGGATTCTCGTATAAATGTAATTGTAAACCAATTGGAAGGTGAAGAAGATAACTCCCCTACAGGACTTTATCAAATGGCTTGCGATAGCCTCTGTGGAGAAGAACCTGAATATGAAGTGCTTGAGGGAGATCAGATTTGGATTGTTTGTGATACAGACACGTGGGGCGATAAAATAGTTGAAGTGAGAACCGCTCTTAAGAACAAGAAGGATTGGTACATGGCCCAAAGTAATCTTTGCTTTGAAGTCTGGCTTTATTATCATTTTTTATCTGATTTTCCCGATATGGAGAGGGCGGAGCAAATCGGTTGGAAACAATATGTCAATGAAGTGATTCCCGGAGGATTTAATTCGACTAAACATCCTTCTTTGTTGCCAAAGGCGACGGCAAATGCAAAACTGCATTTTAGGGCAGACGTATCCGGATGCTCTATGCCGGGTAGTACAGAAGTTTATTTGCTCGGAGAAGTTCTGCTTTCTTATATTGGTGAAAGTCTTCCCGGTGAGTGAGGTGTATACGCACGAGCAGCTGGTAAAGGTGCTGGGAGATGATCCGAAGGAGTTTATGAAATGATGGACTTTGCACCCCAAAAGCTGTAAGTGATATCGCATAGCTTGTTGCTTGCACTCACTTTATACAGCTTTTGGTTGGTTGTAGGCGATTTCAGGCTACCCAGATGCTCTATGTAAGGTCCTAATTTTATAAACTGAAAGCAGGTAATATCTATGTCTTCCGGCAGTTTGCTTTTGCCCGAATACCATCCCACTTTTATTCCCCCTTGCTTTGCCATCTGCTTATGCAGATACTTAGCTAATCTTTCCACTTCATGAGGCGCTGCATCTCCGCCCATGAAGCAAATACAGCTAACTTCTCCGTTGTAGTTTTCGAGAAAAGTATCCAGTATTTCTTCGGTAAGCGGGATGCCAACGTTCTCCATCAGATAGGGACTATGGCACCCCGAACAATGGTTGGGGCAGTTGGATAGGTTGATGGCCAGAGTCACTTCGTCAGGAATCTCCTGAAAAACAATATCGTAACTTACGTATTTAAGCATAACCGATTATTTAATTTCACTTCCCGCTTTTTCGTAGAATCTTTTGGCTGCTTCCTTTTGTCTGTTCATCGAGAAGTTACTTACCCGTTTCAGGTAACCGATAACTCGTGTCAGATAGTCCACATTCTTGCTGTGGCAGACGGGGCATTCTTTCAGATAACGTTTATCGATGTGTCCGCACTCATTACATACAGTGTTGGGGATGTTAAACGTGAAATAATTGGTTCCCTCTTTGGCGGCTATGCGGAGTAGCTGACGATATTGCGGCTGACTCAGATGCTCGGCCAGATTCATGTGCAGGGCAGAGCCTCCTGTGAGGTGTTCTATATAGTCCTTTCCGTGCATGCGGAATTTATCGATAATGTTCAGTGATTCGTCTTCTACAGCATAGAAATAGCTGTTATAGCATTCACGGGGTACAAAGTAATTGTCTTCTTTGTCCCACTTGGCATGCTTCACTCCAACGTTCTCTGCCGGAATCATTTCGCAGTTAAATAGCGTTTCTTTGGTGCGATACTTTTTGTTGCACGCTTCGATTACGCCCAGCACATCTTGTACAAATTTCTTATAGTCGGGGTTATCATTTATGCTTAATCCGAGAAACTCTGCGGCTTCAACCAGCCCGTTTACCCCAATGGTGAGGTATTGGCGGCTCATGTTGATGTAGCCCGCATCGAATAGCGGAAGCATGCCTTTTTCTTGCAGCAGTTTCAGGTTCTCGTTGTAAGCCAGTTGTACGCGATGCACCAAATCGGTTACATCGTGTAGATAATCTAGGAAAGGCAGATTCTGCTTGAAGGCATACTGAATGCATCGGTTCAGGTTGATGGTAAGCACGCTTTTTGAGCCCGTAGATACACCTCCGGCTCCAAGGGTGTAGCTAAATCCGTTGTCCTGAATTTCATTTCTGAGCCGGCAGCAACTACTCAATGAATCGGCATTGTCGCTCATATAGGTAAAGAAAGAGTGGCCTTTAGCATACATCTCTGCTGTGAAATCGCCGTACTCTTTGTCCTTCACATCGCCATCTTTGGTGAGCAGTGCCATTGTTTCAACGGGGAAGGTGAGTACCGTTTTTGTTCTTTCCTCGTTGAACCACTCCATGAAGCGTTTTTGCAGCCAGTTGAGTGATTCCCAATGAGGCTGACTCCCGTCCGGAAAGAAGAAGTTGCCGAACAGGCTTTCGAAGTAATAGCGATCGTAATAAGCAATGTTCCAGAATACCGCCTGAAAGTTACGGGCTCCCGTGGGCTGATTGATGGAGTAGACTATTTGTTCGAAACAATCTGTTATCACCTTGTCCAGTGTGCGCTTCTTTAACGAAAGGTCGGCGGTAGTGTGCGGCTTCTTGTAATAGTCTTCTCCGTACTCCAATTCGATGAAGTAGTTGAGATACATTAAGAACTCCGGGGTGGCGCAGGCTCCGCTCAGCATGCTCGACACCATGAACACCATGTTGACGAAACCGCCGCAGAAAGATTTCAGATTAGTCGGTTTCAGTGAGTTTCCGCCAATAGATCTTGTGCCGCTGATGAGCCATGGATACATGGTGATGCTGGCGCAGTAATTAGCCAGACTTGTTTCGTCATTTTTGTAGATGAAATGGCTGTTGAGGAGTTCCAGATATTTGTCGGCCACCTCTTTGCCATACATCTCTTTGATCTTGTCGCATAAGATTCTTCGGTTCAGTCGTATAAAGTTTGATTTAGGTAATTCTCCGATGAGGGTGGCTATGTTTTTGTTTTCCACATTAGCATTAGCATCATATTTGCTTCCGGTAGCCGGATTCTCGGCATCACAGTAATCTATCAGGAATTTCAGCTTGTCTCTTACTTCGCGATCTTCCAGGTGTTTCTGTCGATAGAGCATGAATGATTTAGCTTCTTTGAAATGCTTCTCGGTCATCAGGGCAATTTCCACTTGATTTTGAATCTCCTCCACACTCATTTGGTCGATTACTCTGAGATGGGAGAGAATGTCATCCAACATGTTGTCTGTTGCGGTTTCGTTGACAGATTTAAAAGCTTTGCGAATGGCGCTACGTATTTTCCCGATAGAGAATATTTCTTTTTCTCCATCTCTTTTTGTTATACAAATATTGGTGTTGCTCATAGCTGTAAATTGTTTATAGATGTTCATTACGTATTACTATGAATGTACAAAAAAGATAATCTTTATGGAGAAACGGACGACAAATAGTCTAATATGGTGGAAGAAAGAAAGAGACGTTCTTGAAAGAAACGATCTTCTACCTTATTATAAATATTCCGTTGCTTTAACTCCCGAAAGCTGTTTCATGTACGTCATGTTTTGGCCGGTCTTCTGACTTATCTCTTTCTTAAAACGCCTTCCCACAAGTGTTTGCAGTGACTATCTGTTTTAATATTGACGAGAATTACAGCAGCGGGTACTGTTATCGAATTGCACGATATTCCCTTTTAAACGGGCTATTTCCAGCCCGTACCAAGACATAGCAAAGATAGAACTTATTTGATAAGTTGGTTCTCTATTCGATAAAAACTTTTCTTTTTCTGCAAACTTTTTATTTCTGTTTTATTAAAAAGTTATCTGAAAAGCCTTATTTAGGCACTTTGTGGAGTGTGCTGTCTGGTAGATGAAATATTATTTCAAAAAGGCTATATATTCTTTTCCTCAAATAGTTTGATTTGCTTTTTATTTCCATGTTGATCGAATTTCAATAAGCGTTCCGTTTTAACAACTGATTCATTAAATACCTTTTCTTTGCAGTCTTTTGTTATGAGTACGAGGTCTGTTTTTTCTTCTCCTCATTTTTTAGCTCTTCTCCCCGCTCTCTGTAAATGACTGATAATTAGTCTGTTAAATTTTCTTTTCAATACTCTTCATTTTACCCCTCTTCTCCTTGAAACGTTCTCTATTTTTGTATCCGCAACACGGGAATGTTGCCTGAATATAAATGATAATAGATATGATCAACAGAAAGAAACTTCGGCCTTACATAGGATATTGGGGGCTTAAGGAACCGCCTTGCTACATGCATGGCGCGCAGTTTATTGTTTCACTTCTTGCGCCCGATGTCCGTCGGGGTGGCACGCAAACGGTGGGACAGGTGATTCGTGAGATTTTTAACCGCAGTGACGAACTTATATCCATCCGAACGCTATGATGAACGATCAGTATTTCCGGTTGGAGGCGAACGTGATGAGCGATGATCGTATCTATGCCTTGCTTGAGGAACTGGGCATGAAGGGCTTCGGCATTTACATGGCTTTGCTCATCGAACTTCGTCAAAGGGATAATTATGTTTGTGCCATCTCCAGCCTTAAGAGTTTGGCGCGTAAGTGGTGCGTGTCCCTAAAAACGATAGATAGGGTGCTACAGGGGTTTGGGCTATTTCGTTTCAGTGATGCGAATGATGCTTGTACGGAAATTGATGATGCGTCTTCTTTTTACTCTCCTTATTTAAATAAGGTGATGGTGGCACTGGAGAAACGGAGAAAGGCTGGTGCCGGTAATGGAGAGCAAGGTGGTCGGCCATCGCAAGATGAAGAGGTGCCTCTGCCTCATGAAGATCCTGAAAGTGAGAGCGGGGACGTTTTGCCTGCTCATCGGGAAGAGGAGGAAGACCTTCAAGGAGATGCCGGGGACAGTGATGTTGTAGAGGATGGAGTAGCATCTGATGTTGATAAGACGATGACTTCAGCTCATGATGAAGACGTGATTGTGATTTACCCAGAGCCTAAAAACGGCGATTCTAAATCACAATCTCCCTGTACAAAGGGGTTCTGTGGCGATGAAGAGAAACCAGGCAATGAACATAGACGTAACCTAGTAGAGAAGAGTAGAGTAAAGCAGAGTAAAGTAGAGGATATCGACTTCGTCGATAGAAGAGAAGAAAAGAATATTGCTGTTGCCGCTGCTCTGAAAGTTTCCACTGCCGGTAAAGGAGCTGTTTCCCATGTCGCCGCTGTTGCAGATGAAACACTTGCGCCCTTTCGCCCGTGGGAAGAGTACGTGGACGAGATGGAGAAAGTGCAGACGTGGATGGAACTGATGGGAATGCATTCGGGCATGGGAAGGATGTTTCTCGACAATCGTCAGCGTATAGTGGCGCTTTTCAAGGAGCATGTGAGGCTGTACGCCAAGGAATCAAGTATTACCTCTCTGGATGCGGCTAGAAACTATTTTAGTCATTGGATCAGGGCCGGAAGTCCGTCACAGCGCACCCTCTATGCCCGCTTGCAAAGTGAATTACAATCGCATTCGGCAGATGATCCTTATGTTTACGAGCAACGTGATCCGCTTACCGGCGCGCGCAGTTACTGTGGATTGCCCATTCCGCCCGGTTCACCGCCTCGTCCATCGCCCAATGCTGTGTGGAGCGACGCCATCAAAAAATGGTCTTCCTAAAAAAAAAATCGCTTTGTTGCTTAATAACGTAACAGTAATCTGAAAATATTTTCTATGTGCCCGTTCCATAAGGCGTGAGAGGCGGTTGCACTGGCATAAAAAATGCTTTGTTGCTTAATAACGCAACAGTATATTCGAAACTTTTTTTATGGGACGCCTCATTTATTTCTTGCTGTTGCTTAATAACGCAACAGTAATCTGAAAATATTTTCTATGTGCCCGTTCCATAAGGCTTGAGAGACGGTTACACTGGCATAAAATGGTTTTGTTGCGTAATAACGTAACAGAGATCTGAGAATATTTTCTATGGGCCCGCTCCATAAGGCTTGAGAGACGTTTGTACTGGCATAAAATGGCTTTGTTGTGCAATAACGCAACAGTATACTTGAAATATTTTTTATGGGATGGGCCATTAAATTCTTGTTGTTGCGTAATAACGTAACAGGGATCTGAAAATATTTTCTATGAGGTTCTGGCACAAAATCGCTTTGTTGTGCAATAACGTAACAGTATATTCGAAACTTTTTTTATGGGATGCTTCATTAAATTCTTGCTGTTGCTTAATAACGCAACAGTAATCTGAAAATATTTTCTATGAGCTCGTTCCATAAGGCGTGAGAGGCGGTTGCACTGGCATAAAAAATGCTTTTTTGCTTAATAACGCAACAGTATACTCGAAACTTTTTTTATGGGATGCTTCATTTATTTCTTGCTGTTGCTTAATAACGTAACAGAGATCTAAAAATATTTTCTATGGGCCCTTTCCATAAGGCTTGAGAGACGGTTACACTGGCATAAAATGGTTTTGTTGTGCAATAACGCAACAGCATACTCGAAACTTTTTTTATGGGGTGCTTGATTTATTTCTTGCTGTTGCTTAATAACGCAACAGAGATATGGATTTTTTTTCTATGGACTCGCTCCATAAGCCCTGAGAGACGGTTGCACAAGCTTCGAATGACGGTTGCACTTTCCTCAAATAACGGTTGCATTTCAGTAAAATGTGGTTGGAGGAAAGAAGGAGGGGAGCGATATTCGCAAAATAAATTTCAAAAAATGGCAGCGCAATGCCGCTGCTTTAAATAAAAATATCAGTGGACTTTGTGTCTCTGAGTGAATAAATAAACCAATGAATAAATAAAAACAAAATGCATAACTTTCGAAAATTAGGAATAGAAACGAACGGCCGCACCAGCGGAAGAATTAAAACTTTTTGCCCGAAATGTCACGACAGCCGAAAAAACAAACGAGATAAATCACTTAGTGTGGATATTACTACAGGCTTGTTCAACTGCCATTATTGTGGTTGGAAAGGTACAGCAGCCGAACGCCCTGCGGTTGATGATCATTCTTTTGCCGCTGTACCCGACCATTTTCGTCGCCCCACGTTCGATGTTTCCGACACCACTCTGCCTGAGAAGGAGGCCCGTTGGTTTGTAGAAACCCGTCGCATTCCGCAGAGTGTGCTCAAGGCGATGGGCGTCACCGCGCGACTGGAGATGATGCCGCAGACAGGTCACAAGGAGCATTGCGTCTGCTTTAACTATTTTGAGAGGGGAGAGTTGATCAATACCAAGTTTCGCGACGGGGCCAAGAACTTCAAAATGGTGGCGGGAGCAGAGCTGATTCCGTACAATATTGATGGTATTCGTGGCACTGCGGAGTGTATCATCACCGAGGGGGAAATCGATGCATTGTCGTTTGCTGCCATCGGACGAACGGATGTGGTGAGCGTGCCGAGCGGAGCCAATCGCAACCTCACGTGGTTGGATCGTTTTGTTGAATCGCACTTTGAGGACAAGGTTGTTATCTACATTGCTGTAGATAATGATCTTAAAGGTTTGGAGTTGCGTGCGGAATTGATACGTCGTCTGGGCGCAGAGCGTTGCCGTGTGGTGAGCTATGGTCCCGAGTGCAAAGATGCCAACGAACATCTGGTGAAGTACGGGGTAGAAAGTCTGCGCATCGCTCTCCGGCAAGCACCTGAAATTCCCCTTGAAGGAGTGTTTACGGCAGATGATGTGCAGGAAGATTTGCGCACGCTCTTTGAAAACGGACTCGAAAGAGGGGCAGACACAGGACTGGAGAATTTCGACCGTTGTTGTACCTTCGAGCTCAAGCGCCTCTGTGTGATCACGGGTGTGCCTGGTAGCGGCAAGTCCGAATTTGCTGATGAGTTGGTTCTTCGTCTCTGCCTTCGTCATGAATGGCGTGTGGCCTATTTCAGTCCCGAAAACATGCCCTTACCCTATCACCTGCGCAAACTCTCCGAGAAGCTCACCGGATGCCACTTCAAACAAGGATTCATGGCCGAATCGCTCTATCAGCGCTCCGTACGCTTTCTGAACGATAACGTGGCTTCCATCTTGCCCGAAGATGATTATACAGCCGCCAACATCCTCTCTAAAGCCCGCCAGCTGGTACGCAGGAGAGGCATCCGCATTCTGGTCATCGACCCGTTCAACCGTTTGGAGCATCAGATTCCCGCCGGTCAAACCGAGACGCAGTATATCAGCTCCTTCATCGACCAGCTATCCAATTTTGCCCAGCGCAACGACTGCCTCGTGATACTCGTTGCCCATCCCCGCAAGATGAATCGTGAGCCCGGTTCGAAGAAAGACCCCGTACCCACGCTGTACGACATCAACGGCTCGGCCGCTTTCGTGAACAAGTGCGATTTCGGTTTGGTGATAGAGCGTGATCGTGATGCCGGTCTTACCCGCATACATGTCAGTAAAGTGAAGTTCCGCCATCTGGGAGATAACGGTGACCCAACGTTTATTTACAACACCGTGAACGGTCGCTACACTCCCTGTGAGGAGAACCCCGATGCCGGCATAGAATCTCAGCGTATCACCGATGTGAAGTTCGATAATGCCAGTTGGCTGAAAGAGGAAGAGGCGGTGCAAGGGGAGATTTTGATGGAATAGCTTTTGAAATAAGATGAGATCTCATCAAAAATACAGATCTCCTCAACATAATGGCCGCTAAAATGTTAATTATTCATTGATTTTATATGCTAAACAAGAATATCTATGCAGAATCTGATAACCAAAACGGTGAACCTGAAAGAGGGAACGGCTGAGAGCAAGAAGGCGGAAATCCGCGATTATTTTTTGAAGACGTGGGAAGTGGACGAGAAACTGTATACGCAACTTGTGGATGATACTGCTTTTTATCTGCGGGGTGATCCGCTCCGTCATATCATCCTGTTCTATCTGGGGCACACGGCTGTCTTCTTTATCAATAAGCTTTTGCTGGCAAAAATGATAGATGCTAGGATAAATCCGGCTTTTGAATCGATCTTCGCCATCGGTGTGGACGAAATGAGTTGGGACGACTTGGACGAACGACATTACAACTGGCCGTCGGTTCCGGATGTTCGCAAGTATCGTGATGAGGTGAAGAAAACCATTCTGGAGGTGATCGACCGTACGCCGCTGAATCTTCCCGTCGATTGGGAGAATCCTTTCTGGATTATCATGATGGGCATTGAGCATGAACGTATTCATCTGGAGACTTCGTCGGTGCTGATTCGCCAATTGCCTCTCGATAAGGTGGTTAGCGGGCGTTTCGGTAAAATCTGTGAGGAACGGGGGGATGCTCCGGCCAATGTTTTTCTGCCTGTACCCGGTGCTGAGGTTAAGTTGGGTAAGCCGATGGATCATCCGCTTTACGGTTGGGACAATGAATATGGCAGTAGAGTGGAGAAGGTGGAAGATCTTTGGGCCGGCAAGATGCTTGTCTCCAATGGTGAATATCTACAGTTTGTTGAAGACGGTGGCTATGATGTGGAGAGTTATTGGACGGAAGAGGGTTGGAGCTGGCGCAACTTCAAGGAGGCGCAGATGCCACTGTTCTGGAGGAAAAGGGACTGCGGATATGTTTTACGTTTGGTAGCCGAGGAGATTCCGATGCCGTGGAACTGGCCGGTGGAGGTGAACAATCTTGAAGCTAAGGCCTATTGCAATTGGCTGTCGGCAAAGCAGGGGGAGACTTACCGTTTGCCCACCGAAGCTGAGTGGTACCGCTTAGCAGAGCATTGCGGCATTCCGGATGTGGAAGCTTGGAACGCTGCTCCGGGAAATATCAATCTGGAACAGTATGCGTCGCCTTGTCCCGTGGATCAATTTAAGCAGGGCGACTTCTATGATGTGGTGGGAAATGTCTGGCAGTGGACGGAGACACCAATCACGGGCTTTGCCGGTTTCCGTGTGCATCCTATGTACGATGATTTCTCCACACCGACTTTCGATGGAAAGCATAACTTGATAAAGGGTGGTTCGTGGATCTCTACCGGCAACGAAGCGACGCTCCATGCCCGCTATGCGTTCCGCCGCCATTTCTATCAGCATGCGGGTTTCCGTGTGGTGGAATCCGAACATCCGCTCGTCATAGAGAACGATGAGTACGAAATGGATACGGAGGTTGCTAATTCGTGCGAGAACAACTGGGGAGATGTCTTCGGTGCGAAGTCGAACTTTCAGAAAGACCTTGCCGCTCTTGCATTGGATGTAGTGAAAGACCGGCACGTGACTCGGGTGCTCGATCTGAATGCCGATACCGGTCGCCTGGCCTTTGAACTGGCACCCCACTTCAGCGATATCACCGCCCTCGATTTCTCTGCACGCTTCATCCGCATGCCCATTCAATTGCAAGAGAAAGGTTTTGTTCGCTACATCGTGAAAGAGGAAGGTGAACTGGTGCTCTATCGTGAACTGCTACTTGCCGAAACCGGTTTGGGAGTGGGCAAGGAACATCTTCTTTTCATGCAGGAGAACGCCAATAACATCAAGCAGATCTATACCGATTACGATTTGATTATTGCGCCCAACTTACTGGAAGAGTTGATAAACCCCATTGCCTTTTTGGAGCACATACACGAGCGATTGAATGAGGATGGCACACTGATTCTTGCTTCCACTTACGATTGGGAAGCGAATGCAATTGCCAAAGAATATCGTCCCGGTGGTTTCAAACGGGATGGGGAACCTGTTACTTCATTCGATGGCATCAAAGCCATCTTGGATCAATGGTTTGTATTGGAACAGCCTCCCGTTGATTTGAACTGTACGCTTCGGAAAAGCTCCCGCTGCTCCGAAGTCCGACTTTCCGAGGTTACTGTTTGGAGGAAGAAACCTTAATTTTGGGGGGATTTGTTTTTTTACCTTAGAACCCGGAATAGAATCGATAGAAAATAAAGATTGTCGTCGTGGGTGAACTTGCTCCTTTGCTTTAGAACACTCCGATTTCTGCCGTTAAGTTTGAAAGAATTGCTTCTTAAGCTTAACGGCGGCATTCTTATTTCACGGGTACATCTCCAAGCGGAATGCTATGAGTCTGTTTTATCTGGCCCATCACAAAGATGCTTTGCAGGCTTCCGATGCTATCTACCGTACCCAATTTGTTGAGCACAAAATCCTGATAGTACTTCATGTTGGGCACGTAGATTTTTAGCATAAAATCATAGTCACCGGATATGTTGTAGCATTCGGTTATCTCATCTATGCCCATGATTGCCTCCATAAATTGGTGTCCATTCTCCTTGCTGTGCTGTTTGAGGCGTATGTTGCAGAAGACAATGAAACCTTTACTCAGCTTCTCGGGGTCGAGGATAGCTACATATTTCTTTATGAATCCTTCTCTTTCGAGCTGCTTTACCCTTTCGAACACAGGCGTTGGCGACAGGTTGACTCTCTGCGCAAGCTCTTTGGTGGTAAGGTTGGAATCCTCTTGTAAGAGCTTGAGGAGTTTGAGGTCTGTTTGGTCTAATTTCTCCATAGATAATTATTCTGATTAGCGACGAATTAAAGCTACTTAATAGCGTATTCATCTGGTTCGTGTGGCAAATATAGAATTAATATCCTATATTTTGGTTGATGTGCAGGCATAAAATCTAAATGGTTACATTTGTTCTCATTAATCATTAAAATAAATGTAATAAAGAATATGCGTACAAACATTCTGGGTTACCCGAGAATTGGTAATCATCGTGAGCTGAAGAAGGCTTGCGAAAACTATTGGTCAGGCAGCATCTCAGCCGAAGGGCTTTTAGAGGAGGGTGCTGCCATCAGAAAGCAGAACTGGAGCTTACAGAAAGAAAACGGGATCGATCTGATTCCGTCGAATGACTTCTCTTTGTATGATCACATTCTCGATATGACGCTCACTGTGGGTGCCGTTCCTCCCCGTTATGAGGCTTTGGCGGGCAATAGACTGAATCTGTATTTCGCTATGGCACGTGGTTTTCAGAATGAGGGACAGGATGTCATTGCCATGGAAATGACCAAATGGTTTGATACGAACTATCATTATATTGTGCCCGAATTTACGAAAGACCAACAGTTCTCTTTATACTACAACAAACCTTTGGAAGAATATAAAGAGGCAAAAAGGCTGGGTATCAAAACCAAACCGGTAATTCCGGGCCCTATCTCTTATCTTTTGCTGGGTAAGGAGAAGGAGGGCGGCTTTGATCGTCTCTCTTTGCTGGAGAGGCTTTTGCCTGTCTATGTTCAGATACTCAAATCGCTCGAAAATGAAGGTGCGGAATGGGTGCAGATGGACGAACCCTTTCTGGCACTGGATATAGACAAAAAGACAAAAGCAGAGTATGTCAACGTGTACCGGCATCTCAGACAGGTATGTCGCTTGAAGATAATGGTGGCTACTTATTTCGACGGATTGAACGAGAATACTTCACTGGCCACTTCTTTGGATGTGGATGCTTTGCACATTGATTTGGTGCGCTGTCCTGAACAGTTGGATGATGTCTTGGCACAATTGCCTGCTGAGAAGAGCTTATCGCTGGGCATTGTGGACGGACGTAATATTTGGAAGAATGATTTTACGCAGTCTCTGGAAGTAATAAAGAAGGCGGTAGATGTGCTGGGTTCGGAACGTGTTTTTGTGGCAGCTTCTTGTTCTTTTCTGCACGTGCCTTATGATTTGGATTTGGAGACCAAGGAGGATGTTCTTACTCCCGAAATGAAACAGTGGATGGCTTATGCCAGACAAAAGGTAGATGAGGTGTCAACTCTGAGAACCCTTTCGGATGGTAACTTTTCTGATGAGGCTCGGTTGAAACTGGAAGCTAACAAACTTGCCATAGCTCATAAAAAAACTTCTTTGCTGATTCACAACCGGGAGGTGAAGGAGCGCAGTGCTGCTGTAACCGATAAGGATACGAGCCGTAAGAGTCCTTTCCCCGTAAGAGCGGCTTTGCAACACAAGGTACTCAATCTACCCCTGTTCCCGACTACGACTATTGGTTCTTTTCCGCAGACGGCGGATGTTCGTTCATGGCGTGCTAAGTTTAAGAAAGGGCTCTTTTCTGCCGCTGACTACAAACATTTGTTGCAGGCAGAAACGAAAAAAAACATAGAGTGGCAGGAGTCTGTCGGACTGGATGTCTTGGTTCACGGGGAGTTTGAACGCAACGATATGGTGGAGTATTTTGGCGAGCAGTTAGCCGGATTTACTTTCTCGCAAAACGGATGGGTGCAGAGTTACGGTTCGAGATGTGTGAAGCCCCCCATCATTTACGGAGACGTGCACAGACCTCATCCGATGACGGTGGATTGGGCGGTTTATGCACAATCGCTCTCTTCCAAATATGTGAAAGGCATGTTGACGGGGCCGGTTACCATCCTGCAATGGTCGTTTGTCCGTAATGATCAGGAGCGTTCTGAAACCTGCCGACAGATAGCTCTCGCTATTCGTGATGAAGTGTGCGACTTGGAGAAGGCGGGCATTAAAATCATCCAGATAGACGAACCTGCCATCAGGGAGGGACTTCCGCTTCGCAGAGGCAACTGGAAAGCTTACTTGGATTGGGCGGTGAAGAGCTTTTGCCTCTCCTCGAGTGGAGTTGACGATGCCACTCAGATTCATACGCACATGTGCTATTCTGAGTTCAATGACATCATTGAGCACATCGCCAGGATGGATGCGGATGTGATAACGATCGAATGTTCTCGTTCGCAAATGGAGTTGCTCGATGCTTTTGTGAAATTCAAGTATCCCAATGAAATAGGCCCCGGGGTGTACGACATACATTCTCCGCGTACGCCTTCTCAGCATGAAATAGTGACTCTGTTGAAGAAAGCGCTAGAGGTTCTTCCTCCCGAGCGTTTGTGGGTAAACCCTGACTGCGGTTTGAAGACCAGAGGATGGGTGGAGACGAAAGAGTCTTTAATCAGAATGGTTGATGCGGCAAAATTGCTGCGTAGCGAATTTTCTTCTCTATAGCAATTGCTTTTCTTGATTTGTTTTTGTGCGTGGGGGAACCTTGGCTGTCTGGCTTTAAGGTTCCCCCAATGCATTTACAATGAGTTGCACTTGCAGCGGAGTATATCTTCTGTCAGCGGGTAGTAACCCTGCTTGCTGCAATGCGTTGTTTAGTCCGGGTATCTTGCTTATCCATCGTTTCAGCGTGTCGGCCGCACTTTTGCGGGTGATGTTTGGTAGATAGAATGCCGCCAATTCTGATTTTCCGTAGCTCTGTATGCGGAAAGGTTTCTCTTCGTTTATTATTGTACTCATCGTTGTTTTTATTTGCTTAAAGATACAAAATAATCGGCTGACAGACAAATGATCAGGACTGTATTTGTACGTGTCAATCCCCTTTATATCTCTTTGTTGACCGCTATTTCCACCTACGTCCGTAGAGGCCCGAAGTGGCCCGACACCTTGTGTTACCTTTGTAAGGAAGAGATCGGGAAACTGCTTCTTACAAAGATCAATGAAGAGTAACCGCTTCATTGGGCAGGCCTGCCAAAGGCAGATTCAGCGCTCTCTTCGGAATAAACAGTTTTGTATCACAATTAAAAACAACAACAAGTATGTCAGTACCTGTAAAGCGCTATCAGCGCAACAAATTGCTGAGCGATAAGACATCGCCCAAGCTTTACTTCCTCAGACAGGAGTCGGGAAGTTCCAAAGTGGCTACCATCGAAAGTATCGCTCAAGACATTGAGACTTCCGGATCACTCTCGGCCGAAGATGTGAAGCACACTATGCAGTCGTTTGTACGGCAGTTAAAGAAAGTTCTCACTGAGGGCAACAAGGTGAAAGTAGATGGTCTCGGAACGTTCTACATCACCTTTAGTAGCACCGGCACGGCTGTGGAGAAGGATTGCACGGTGAAGAATATCAAACGGGTGAATATCCGTTTTGCAGTAGATAATTCTCTTCGTTTGGCCAATGACTCTACCGCTACCACACGTGGAAGTGCCAATAATGTACTCTTTTATATCAAAGGTGAGGGTACTGCTTCGAATGGAGGAACGGGTGATGGTGATGACGGGCAACCGAAAGATCCCACTGCTTAACACGATCGGAGTCATCCGAGATGAGCAATTTCTTGCGGATGATCCCTTTCCATCGACAAAGATGAATGAGGCAGGATACCAGTAATGTATCTGCATGAATGAAGCAATAGGATGGGAGTAGTGGACTATGAGCGACTGAAATGGTCGGGTTTGGAAGCCGAACTGGCTTATATTCTCCGGTACTATCAGGTAGATACACTAGATGAGGCGATGGATGTGGTGGAGGAGGAACTGACCTGGTTAAGGCATATAGCTCTCGAAGTAGAGCAAGAGGAATCATCAACTCCTTCCGCTGAACATGGTTACTGAGTCTGGGATACTCTTTGCAAGTATCGTCGATAATCCCGTTTTGCTTTCCGCTGAATATGATTGCTCGCCTAGTCCTTTTTCTAAGTCGCAAAAGGTGAGAGTATAATTTAAGATGAATAACAGGAGCAGCAGCCTCGAGGTTGCTTCTCCAACAAAAAAACGAAAAACAATGAAAAAGCTTAATTGGAATGTGATTTTGAAGGTTGTCATTGCCGTAGCATCGGCAGTGTTGGGTGCTTTGGGTGCAAACGCCATGGCATAAAAGCGTGGTGATAGAATGAAAATGGGGTTGTCCGGATTTTTGGACAACCCCATTTCTCGTATTCAATGAAAAGTTACTTGGGCAATAACCGGGCTTTTATTTTTTTGTGCTTAGCGAACAAGATCTTTGTTGCTGTCTGTGGCAATAAGCTCGTTTCAAGCGGTTATGAGTCATTCTTTGCAATATTTTACCAGCTTTATCGAGAAAAAGTATTAAAATATGCTGATTGTTGTGACATATTTATACTTTTGTAGTCCTATTTGTATAAAGGAAGAATTAAAACGAAAACGCATGAAGATCAGAGAAGTAACTCCGGAAGATGCAAAGGTGCTGAGTGAGATTTACAATCACTACATAGAGCACACGGCAATCACTTTCGAAACAAGTCCGGTTTCAGTACAGGAGATGCAACAACGTATTAATGATGTCCAAGAATCGGGATTGCCCTATTATGTAGGTGAGCTGGACGGGAAAGTGGTAGGCTATTATTATATGCATAAGTGGAATAACCGCTGTGCATACAGTTCTACGAAGGAGGTGACAGTGTACCTCGATAAGGATTATAAGGGCAAAGGTTTGGGCTCAATGTTCTATAGGCACTTATTGGAGCATGTGAACAGAGAAAATACGCATGTGCTGCTTGCCGGAATCTGCATTCCAAACGAGAATAGTGTGCACCTACACGAGAAATTTGGCTTCGTGCAGTCTTCTCACATGAAGGAAGTTGGTCGTAAGTTTGGTGAATGGAGAGATGTAGGGCATTGGATACTGAACTTAGAGAACCAACCGAAATAAAAAACGTTCTTTATCATTCTCCGCAGACATTAGAAGTAGAAACCTCCGAAGGAAAAAAGTCTGTGTCAATTGATATGAACCGTGTTCTTGTGATTACGAGCAATTTGTCTGCAATATACAGAAACTCCCTAATTATACTCCAAAAGAAAATTGGAGCCATAATCAGGGAGTTTCTATTTAGGATAGCTTCTATTCTTTGTTTCTACTTTCAGAAGATAGACTTAGCAATACCCATCTCTAATCCACGGAGTTCGGCAAGCCCTCTGAGGCGACCGATGCATGAATATCCGGGATTCGTTTTCTTCTTCAGATCATCTACCATCTGATGCCCATGATCGGGACGCATAGGAATGGATATTCCTCTGCGTTGTTGCAATTCGAGGAATGCCTTCATTACATGATACATGTCCACATCGCCTTCCAGATGGTTGGCCTCGTAGAAATTGCCTTCGGCATCTCGTTGCGTGCTTCGGAAATGGACGAAGTTGATGCGGTCACCAAAGGTTTTCATCATTCCCTCGAGGTCGTTGTTGCTGCTTACTCCCAGTGAACCGGTGCATAGGCAGAGTCCGTTGGATTCGTTGGGCACGGCTTCGATCAGTGTTTGGAAGTCGGCTGCACTACTCATAATACGTGGCAGGCCCAGTATAGAGCAAGGAGGATCGTCGGGATGAATGACCAATTTTACCCCTGCTTCGTCGGCCACGGGGGCAATCTGTTGGAGGAAGTAGATGAGATTGGCACGTAGTTTCTCGGCGTCGATGTTCTTATAACGATCCAATTCTTGCTGGAACTGTGCCAGTGTGAAACTCTCTTCCGAACCGGGAAGACCGGCTATCATATTGCGCACGAGGAGTTGCTTATCGGCTTCGCTCATTTGTTCAAAACGAGCTTTCGCTTTGGCCTTTTCAACATCGGTGTACTCAGATTCTGCACCGGGACGCTTCAACAAAAAGAGGTCGAATGCCACGAAGGCAGCTCGCTCAAAACGAAGTGCACGAGAGCCGTCGGGGAGTTCGTAAGCCAAATCGGTACGTGTCCAATCCAGCACGGGCATGAAATTGTACGTCACGATGTTGATGCCACACTCACCCAGATTGCGTAAGCTCTCTTTATAGTTATCGATATATCTCCGAAATTCTCCTGTTTGAGTCTTGATATGTTCGTGCACCGGAACACTCTCTACCACAGACCATGTGAGGCCTACGGATTCAATGAGCTCTTTGCGTTTCATGATCTCTTCCACCGTCCACACTTCACCGTTGGGGATGTGGTGCAGGGCATTGACAATGCCTGTTGCTCCGGCCTGTTTGATATCCCATAGGCTGACGGGGTCGTTGGGACCGTACCAGCGCCATGTTTGTTCGCTTAAATACATGGTTTTTATTCTTTAAAATGTTATTGCATTGTGTATATTCTTTCTTTTGCCTTGCCGCAAAAGAAAGAACCAAAGAAAAAGTCAAGGCTTCTTTTGCTCCGCTACTGCGGTGAGGCTCGTAGCTACAAGCGATTCAACTCGCTTCGCTCAAACAAAATCGCTTGCTTCACGCTACGGGTCTCACCTCCGTTTTACGCTCCGCAAAAGAGGCCGAGTTTTATTGCTTGCTTCACGTTGGAGCGATTTTCGCTTTGCTTCGCTCGCTTTTGATGCTTTTATTTTGTTCTAACAGTATCTTTAATGCTTTGCGTGAAAAGCCATCTCGTTTTACTTCGCTCGTTTCATTTCTTTGTTTTCTATGGCGAAAGAAAATGAAAAAACTAACGAGAGAGCTTTTCTCTACATTGCAAAAGCTTCGAATCCACCATCTACCACAGCTACGGTACCTGTCACGAAGGCGGCGGCATCACTCATGAGATATTGGATGGTTCCGCAGAGTTCTTCGGGACGTCCGAAACGTCCGAATGGAGTTTGGCGAATGACGCTGTTGCCACGGTCGGTGTATGATCCGTCCGGATTGGTCAGTAGGCTGCGATTTTGCTCAGTGATGAAGAATCCCGGAGCAATGGCGTTTACACGGATACCTTCACCAAATTTCGTTGCTACTTCTGTAGCCATGAATCGGGTGAAATTGGAGATGCCTGCTTTGGCTGCCGCATATCCTGCTACACGGGTGATGGGGCGGAAAGCTGCCATGGATGAGAAGTTGATGATGCAACCAGATTGTTGTTCCACCATCGGCTTAAGGAAGATCTGCGTGGGCAGTACGGTTCCGGTCAGGTTTAAGTCTACCACTTTCTGAAAATCTTCTATCTTGAGGTCGAAGAATGTTCCTGTTGGTGCGATCACAGCTCCCGGCATATTGCCTCCGGCAGCATTGAGCAGAACATCCACCCGTCCGTAGGCATTGAGGATGTCGGCAAGGTTTTGTTCGAGCACGTCATGACTTAACACGTCTGTGACCAGGAACATGGCTTCACCACCTTCGGCTTTGATTTCGGATACTATCTTTTCGCCCACCTCGGCTTTGCGGCCCATGATGACTACTTTAGCGCCTTCTTGAGCCAGGTGAGAGGCAATGGCTTTACCTAGTACACCTGTTCCTCCGGTGATTACTACCACTTTGTTTTTTACACTGAATAAATTTGCCATGAGTCTGATTCTATTAGAGTTATTATTTATACTTAATTGTGTTGAACTTCAGTTCTTAAAATCATAAACGATTAATATCTGCAAATGTAATCATTAAGTTGATAATACTAACAAACTTTCGGGCCCCATATTGAATAGCAAGTCGATGATACTTAGGTTGGGCACAAAGCCGTGACGTGCTTCGAACACCTGATAGTAAGGTTTGGCTGTAAATTCGGGATCTGCTATGGAGAATTCTTTCTTTGGATGAATGACTTCACGAAAGTCATGCTCATTCAAAGCAAATGCTGATTTATATTCGCTGGTACGTTCTATTCGGGGTTGTATATCTATCAATCTACACATCAACTTGCACAACTCTTCGTTGAAATCGGCCAAAAAAGTATATTCCTTTTCGTAAAATGGGTGGAAATCGTCTTTGTAGTATTCAAAGAACGGGCTATTGTTGTAGGCCGACTCAATGGCATTCCAATGCAGATGCCGCCAGTTGCCGTGCTCGGAGATGCGGATATCTTTCATCGGACATTTCAACGTTTCGGGACGGACGGTGGGAATGGAGAGAGATTGTATACCTTCTGGTCCGGCTATGTTGCAACGGTTGCGATAGGTTTGCTTGATATAGTTATCGTGTTGCTCTACGAATATGTTGTCGTAGGCAAGGAGTTTGCTATAGTATTCCACGGGAGCCAGATAGGCGGAACTTAGATAGATGGTTTTCATGTTGCAAAGCGGTTGTTTAGTGAACCCCGGAAAAGAAGCGATTCCATCGATAACCTTTGAATGGGCCGGTGTTTTCTTTTTTGGAGAACCAAATAAGATTAGCCTTACCTATAATATGATCTTTGGGCACGAGGCCGAACAGGCGGGAATCGGCTAAATTCACCGAGTTGTTGGAAGCCATCCAATAATAGTCTTTGGTGAAATAGCAGTACTGAACCGAACGTCCATCCACATAGAGTGTGTCGTTTTTCACTTCAGCTTGCTTGCCTTCATGCAGCACTAATGTGTTGCGGAGCAACGTAGCGTTCCACGGGCAGACTTTTACCATTCTCCTCTTCCCCGGGATAATCAGTGGATGCAGTGCTTGCTTTAAACAGGTTTCCTCTTTTTCGGAAAGCAGGTAAATCCAATTCTTGTTTCTTAGAGCTTGCTCCAACAGATAATACTCGTATCGGCTGAAACTGCGAACATTCTCTTCTTTGTTTGCTCCCATCAGTTGGTTCCCTGTGATGGAAAGGACCGAAAGGAGCGAATCCATCGAGCGTTCTTTCTCTCGGGGATAGGCATAGAGTTTCTTTTCGTCGGGAGTGGATTGTCTCCGGGTAGAGACGATGTTGAACAGGGAATCTACCAGTAAAGTGTCGCCTGGGAGCCCAATGCAACGGCTGATATAGATACCTCTTTGATCAATGACGGGCTGGGTAACTTGGGCAGGGTTATTAAAAACAACGATTTCACCGTTCTTTATTGCTTTCTCCATCCAGCGATGATAGGAGAAGAAGGACATGAACGGAAGCCTCAGTCCGTAGCTCCATCTGTTCACCAATATGCGTTCACCTTGAAACAGGGAGTTCTCCATACCCGAGGAAGGAATGAGGCAAGAGGTAAAAGCAAAGCAACGGAACAACAGTACAATGACTATTGCTCCGGTTAACGCGATGATCCATCTGCCGGTTCCTTGTCTCATGGCTTACTTAATGAACCCATTTAAATATCCGATTCCATCGTATCTTTCCGTCGAACCAGCCACGGTCTTTGTCTAGTGATAGCCATACTACTATGGGCTTACCTACAACATGATCTTCGGGCACGAAACCCCAGTAACGAGAGTCTGCCGAGTTGTGACGATTATCACCCATCATCCAGTAGTAGTCCATTTTAAAGGTGTACTTATTCGTTTTCACCCCATTGATGTAGATGCCGTCAGCTTTGCGTTCCAGTTTGTTACCTTCGTAGGCATGGATGCAACGTGAATAGATGGGAAGATTGGCGTCTGTTAGAGTAATGGTTGCTCCTTTAGATGGTATCCAGATAGGACCATAATTATTTCGGTTCCATTTGGTATTCAGATTTTGAGGATACATCTGTCCGGCATATTCTTCCGATTCCATCACTATTTTAGAGATCAACTTCTTGTTGGCAGACAAGGTGTTGTACATCTTCTTGGTTAAAGGGAAATGATAGATCGGATTGAGGCGGGCGGAATTATTCTTCTTGTCCAATCCTATCCCTGCCAGATTATTGTCTATATTGTTAAACTGAGCTTCGATGTCAGCTTCCGAATAATTCTGTTGCAGCATCTCCCTCCTCGTTGATTCATAATCGTTCATCAGCATCTTGTCGTCCAAACTGATGCCGAGCTCTCTCAACATCTCTTCGGGAATAGATGGGCCGGTGGTTTGCACGAAGTAGTTGAACTGAATGTTTTCGGGGTTCGGAGAAATCTTATTATTAATGTACACTTGTCCATTGACAATTTTAAGCGTGTCGCCCGGTAAGCCTACACAACGCTTCACATAATTTTCTCTGCGGTCTACAGGTCTGTAGAGAACCTTCCCGTATTTTTGTTGGTTAGTGAGTATGGCATTTCTTCCGGCAGCATAATAGAGATCGTATACTGTCTGTTGCTCTTTAGGCGATAGGCTGTCCATGTTGATGCGGTTGGGATAAATCTGATGTCCTTCCTGATAGGCTAGCGTGTAGAAGTCCGTTGTTTGCTGATAGTTCACAGCCACGGTATCTCCTGCGGGGAAATTGAACACCACAATATCGTTGTGCTTTACTTTACCCAGTCCCTTTACCCGTTTGTAGCTCCATTGAGGCCATTCGATGTATGATTTACATTCGAGTATTGGCAATGTGTGCTGTGCCAGTGGCATGGAGAGCGGAGTATTCGGCACACGAGGACCGTAGCTCATCTTACTTACATATAGGAAGTCGCCTACCAACAATGACTTCTCCAATGAAGAAGAAGGTATCTGGTAGTTCTGAAACACGTATATATTCACAAAGTAGACGGCTACAAGTGCAAAGACGATTGCATCTACCCAGCTCATTACGCTACGAAAAGCAACGTTCTTGGAGTTACGCCAAAAAGACCAGGGCACTTTTTTGGTGATGTAGGCATCGAAGATAAAAGGAACCACGATTAGTCCCCACCAGCTTTGAACCCATACAAGAAATAGCAGATAAAGGATCGTGATGACGCTGCACTTTATCCATTGATTGAGAGTTGCTTTTTTCATTGTGATATCTTTCTTTTTAATCATTCAAGAATGGAAATAAATCGCTCATGCCCAGATAACCCTGTTTATCAGCCGTATACTCGGCTGCAAGTACGGCTCCGAACGCAAGAGCTTTGCGGTTTTTTGCATCGTGTGTGATAGTGATACTATCGGCTTCGGAATCGTAACGGATGGTGTGTATGCCGCATACCTCTCCTTCACGGATGGAGTGAATGGGCAATTCGTTTGCACTTTTCGCCTCTTCCTTTACCCAACGATCTTTGCGGTCGATGTTCTCCAACAGGTCTTCGGCTAGCGTGATAGCAGTTCCGCTTGGTGCATCGAGTTTGTGGACGTGATGAGTTTCGCTCATTGTTATGTCATAAGCAGGAAACTGATTCATTATTTTGGCCAGATACTTATTCACAGCCGAGAAGATGCTGACTCCCAAGCTGAAGTTGGATGCCCAAAACAAGGTCTTGCCACCGTTTCTACATAGCTCTTTTATCTCGTCACCATGTTCGTCCATCCAACCGGTACTGCCCGACACAACTTTTACTCCTGCTGCAAATGCTTTCATATAGTTAGTGTATGCCACCATCGGGTTAGTAAACTCTATGGCTACATCGGCCGAGCGGAATGTGTCGGATTCATAATCCTGCTGGTTATTGACGTCAATAATACAAACAATCTCGTGTCCGCGATTAAGGGCTATTTGTTCTATCTCTTTGCCCATTTTTCCGTAACCTATCAATGCTATCTTCATCGTTATTTATGATTTGTAGAAATACTCGTTGTTGTTAATCTTATCGACAAATAGTTGACGCAAAGATAACTATTTTGATGGTAAGTTATTACTTTTGTGCCACATTAACGACCTGTTAACAATGGAACAACTACTACATTACGTCTGGAAACATAAAATATTTCCACTCAAGGAACTTAAAACAACATCTGGACTGCTGCTTGAAGTGATTGATCCCGGATTGGCGAACACCAATGCAGGTCCCGACTTCTTCAACGCCAAACTAAAAATTGACGGCACATTGTGGGTGGGTAATGTCGAAATTCATGAGGTTTCGTCGGACTGGTTTCGGCACGGGCATGACAAAGACAGAGCTTACGATTCGGTGATTCTGCATGTAGCCGCCGGGGTGGATTGCGATGTGTGCCGGCCCGATGGTGAAGCTATCCCTCAATTGCAACTCGATTGTCCTGAGAATGTCCGCATCCATTACGAGGAGCTAAGTCATACTGAAAAGTACCCTCCCTGCTACTCCATCCTCTCTTCTTTACCTAAACTGACCATCCATTCGTGGCTCACAGCTTTGCAATCGGAACGCTTTGAGCAGAAGACGAGACTGGTCTTTCAACGCCTCCAGCAAGCAGATCATCATTGGGAAGATACGTTTTTTATCACCCTCTCACGTAACTTTGGCTTCGGACTCAATGGTGATGCCTTTGAGGCATGGGCTAAGATGCTTTCTTTGCGTGCAGTCGATAAGCACCGTGATGATCCGTTTCAGGTAGAAGCCATCTTTTTCGGGCAAGCGGGATTGCTTGATGAGAAAATCGAAGAGGATGCGTACTATCAAAAACTTCAAAAGGAATATCTTTATCTAAAGCATAAGTTTGAATTGCCTCAGATGGATGCCTCTTTATGGCGGTTCTTGCGGCTTCGACCGGGCAATTTCCCTCACGTCCGCATCGCACAATTGGCCTATCTGTATCATCGGAGTAGTGGTTTGCTTTCTCAAATCGTTGAGGCCAAGACGATTAAAGAAGTAAAGGATCTCCTTTCTACCCGCACCTCCGATTATTGGGAAGAACATTTCATCTTTGGAAAATCGTCTCCACATAGAGTGAAAAGCCTTGGCGACGGCTCTCTCAACTTGCTGATTATTAATACCGTTGTTTCCTTTCTTTACGCTTACGGTCTCCACAGAAGTGATGATTCTCTTTGCTTACGTGCCGGAAATTATTTAGAGGAGCTGAAGGCGGAAAATAATCATGTAACCCGTTCGTGGGAGGGTGCCGGACTACCTGTTAATAGCGCTGCTGACTCACAAGCTTTGCTGCAACTTCAGAAAGAATATTGCGATAAAAAGAACTGTCTTCGTTGCCGCTTTGGTTATGAGTATCTCCGACGCAAATAAGTCACCCTTTTTGAATGGAATATTAGGAAGATATATTATATTTGCCCGCTGAATTTCGAGCTTCAACAATTAAACGTTTAAACACTATGAATGCAAAAAGATTTGTGCTCTGTTTATTAATGATTGCCTCAATGGTGGGGGGCTGCTTGATTTCTTGTGGAAACACCTCTTCTAAAGACTCACCAACTAAAGAAAGTAAGCCTGCTGACCAGGCTGATAGCGACTTTCAATCCTTTTTAGCTAAGTTTACGTCGAGTGCTGCTTTTCAGTATACTCGTGTAAAATTCCCTTTGAAAACGCCCGTCACCCTCATGTCCGATGATGGCAATAGTGAAAAGACTTTTCCTTTTACTAAAGAGAAATGGCCTTTGCTTGATGGCGAAACGCTTAAAGAAGAACGCATCACTCAAGAAGAAGGTGGCGTATATGTGTCGAAGTTTGTCATAGATCAACCTACCCACAAAGAGTTCGAAGCCGGATATGAAGAGTCGGAAGTAGATTTGCGCGTGGTGTTCGATCTCATTGACGGTAATTGGTTCGTAACCGATTGCTATACCGCCTGGTATAGTTTTGATCTGCCGATAGCTGAGTTGAAAGCAACCATTCAGCAGGTGCAGGAAGAGAACAAGGCATTCGAAGAAGTACACCCTTAAAGTTTTGAAGCGCATGCACGTTTCCTTGCAAATCATAAGGCGGTCTTTCATCTTGATGGGGCTGCCTTTTTGTATTTTTGTGCTTTTGTGTTCGCATAAAATAGAGAATCAGATGAAAGAATTACACGTAAAGAAAGTCCATGCCGCTAGCGTGGATGCTATGAATGTTCCGGCTTTGCTGGATGAACATCACGTCGCTTTTCAGCCGATAGATGAGCTGAATTGGTCGGCTTTCCCTTATCGTCCTCAGGTTACTTTTCGCATCGCTCATACTGAGCATGCTATCTTACTTAACTTTCGGGTAAAAGAGGCAAGTGTGCGTGCCCGATACGGAAAGGACAACGAATCGGTATGGACGGATGCTTGTGTAGAGTTTTTTGTTATTCCCGGTGATGATGGTGTGTATTACAATCTTGAGTGCAACTGTGCGGGTACCATTCTTCTGGGAGCAGGCCCCGAGCGCAATAAACGCGAACGAGCTCCTCAGGTGGTGATGGATCAGGTTCAACGTTGGTCGAGTCTGGGACGTCAACCTTTCGAAGAACGAATAGGAGAGTGCAGCTGGGAAATGGCGTTGGTGATACCTTACAGTGTGTTCTATAAACATCAGATAACTTTTCTTGATGGTAAAACGATAAAAGCCAACTTCTATAAATGTGGTGATGAGCTCAAGACTCCTCATTATCTTTCGTGGAATGTGATCAACGCCCCTAAACCCAATTTTCATCTTCCCGAATTCTTTGGACTGCTTCGATTTGAGTGAATAACTTTTAAACGAGAGAAGAAATAACAAATTTGTAATAGAAGACCGTTTTGGATTTGTATTGTAATCATCTCTCTTGAAGTAGCATAAACTTCTTTTGTAGCGGGTGATAGGTGAAGCTATACATCATCAAAAGGTTGGGACTAATGTAGACGCTTTGCCTTTATTTTTGATAAATAAGTGTAAAAGAGCACGTTAATTGACTGATAACGCTTATTTTTGCAACATGTTAAACGGAAAGTATCATAACAGAAAACGGTTTATCCACACCGCATTGGCAGTAACGGCATTGGTTGCTGCATTCTATTCTTGTGCCAATGTGGGAAATCCTACCGGAGGCCCCATCGATGAGACTCCTCCACGCGTGGTCGGTAGCACTCCCATTATCGGAGCTCTAAACAATAAGAAAAGTAAAATAGTCATTGAGTTTGATGAATTTATCAAGCTCGAGAAGGCCAATGAAAAAGTGGTTGTTTCGCCTCCGCAGGTGCAACAGCCGGAGATTAAAACCAACGGTAAAAAGGTCTCGGTGAATTTGCTCGATTCTTTAAGAGAAAACACAACCTATACCATTGATTTCTCCGATGCGATAGTGGATAATAACGAGAGCAACCCGTTAGGTAATTTTGCCTTTACATTCTCAACGGGAGCGGCGATAGATACTATGATGGTTTCCGGAACAGTACTCGAAGCATCTAACCTGGAACCGATAAAAGGGATCTTGGTTGGTTTGCATTCCAATTTAGACGATTCGGCGTTTGTGAAGAAACCTTTCGACCGTGTGGCCAGAACGGATAGCCGCGGACATTTCTCTATTCGTGGAATAGCACCTGGAAAATATCGCATTTATGCTTTGCAGGATGCTGATCAGAATTTTGCTTTCTCACAAAAAAGTGAAGCATTGGCTTTCAACGATTCTCTCATCATACCAAGTTTGCAAGAGCGCTTGCGTCAAGACACCACTTGGATAGATTCTCTTACGGTAGATACTATTATAGAGCGTAAGTACACTCATTATCTACCCGACAATGTGGTTCTTCGTTCGTTTCTGGAAGAGAGACATTCGCAGTACTTGCAGAAAAGCGAACGATTGTCGCCGGAGAAGTTCTCTCTCTACTTTGCTGACAGAGCCGATACATTACCTACCATTAAAGGGCTGAACTTCAATGAGAAAGATGCTTTTATTATTGAAAAAACCTCTAAGAACGATACCCTTCACTACTGGGTGAAGGACTCGCTTATTTATAAAAAGGATACATTGCGCATGAGTTTGCGTTATCTATATAATGATACGCTTAATCAACTCGTTGCCCGTACAGATACGCTCAATCTGTTGGTGAAGAAGGCAAAGGGTGGAGCTAATAAAGAGCAACAGCAACCCCAAAAAAAGAAAAAGAAAGGGCATGAAGATGATCCGGAGCCAACGGTATTCTTGGCGATGACGGCTCATGTTCCGTCACCGATGAATGTTTATGATACGATCAATTTTGTCTTTGAAAAACCGTTGAAAGAATATAGCAGTAAGGCGATTCACCTGAAACAGAAGGTGGATTCTTTGCTGTGGAAAGATGTCCCGTTTGTCTTTGAGCAAGATTCCCTTCAACTGCGCAAATATAACTTATTGTGTAACTGGGATCCGAGTATGGACTATGAATTGACTGTCGATTCTATGGCATTTCAGGGGCTGTATGGTTTGCATAGCGATAAGCTGAAGCAGGCTTTCAAGGTGCGCTCACTTGATGAATACGGTGCGATCTTCTTCAATGTTAGGGGGGTGGATACTACTGCGTTTGTAGAGCTACTCGACGCGCAGGATAAATTATTGCTAAAAGCTCCTGTAATTGATGGAAAGGCCGACTTCTACTATCTCAACCCCGGGAAATATTGCGCCCGACTTGTGGAAGATGTAAATGGCAACGGAATTTGGGACACAGGCAATTATGCAGAAAAACGTCAACCCGAGAAGGTTTATTATTATACACAAATACTTGATTTGAAAGCTCTTTGGGAGATCGAACAAGACTGGAATGTGAACGCTAAGCCTTTAGATAAACAAAAGCTAGACGAGCTAAAAAAACAAAAACCTGATGAAGATAAGAAAAAAAAGAATAGCAAAAATAATAAGAAAAGTCAAAGTAAGTAAGAGACTTGGGCTAATGCTGCTGTTGATAGCAGCTTCTCTGACTTTTACCCTTCCGGCAAAGGCACAGTGTGAAGCTAAGAACGACGCTTTCAAGTCCGGTGAACATGTGATGTACGATTTGTTTTTTAACTGGAAGTTTATCTGGACAAAAGCCGGATTTGCCAGTCTTAGCACCAATGCAACGACCTACAATTCTAAACCTTCCTATCGGATGAACATGCTTGCAATAGGCAGTAAGAAAGCCGATTTCTTCTTTAAGATGCGGGATACGATTACGTGTGTTATTGGTGAGGAACTTCAGCCCTATTACTTTAAAAAGGCGGCCGAAGAGGGTAAGAGATATACCGTTGATGAGGCTCGTTTCTTTTATCATAATGGCGTGTGCTATGTGAAGCAGAAAAGAACACATCGCGACGGAAAGGTTGCAACATCAGATTATAATGATAGTCGATGTATCTATGATATGCTTAGTATTCTGGCGCAAGCCCGTTCGTATGATCCTGCCGATTATAAGGTGGGACAACATATTAAATTTCCGATGACTACCGGACGTAAGGTGGAGGAGCAAACGCTAATCTATCGGGGAAAGAAGAGTTTCACTGCGGAGAATGACACCACTTATCGTTGCCTTGTCTTCTCCTTGGTTGAATATAAGAAAGGGGAGGAAAAGGAGGTGATTACTTTTTATATTACCGATGATAAGAACCACCTTCCTGTGCGCCTTGATCTGTATCTGAACTTTGGTTCGGCAAAAGCCTTTCTGCGTAGTGTCAGTGGCAACAGACACCCGCTCACCTCGATCATTCCAAACTAAAGTGTGGAGGCATTATTTATTCAGCCTCCACTCGCATCGACCGTCTTTTGTATCTTTAATCTCAAAGCCTAGTGCTGTCAGCTCATTCCTGATCTGATCTGAAGTAGCCCAATCTTTGTTGGCTTTAGCTTTCATACGCTGTTCCAGCAACATATCCACTACTCGTCCATAGGCGGCTTCACGTCCGTCGGAAGATCCAACTTCTTCTTTCAATCCCAGAATGTCGAACAGGAAGAGGTGGAATACCGCTTTGAGTTCTTTCAGGTCTGCTTCGGAGATGGTATTGTTTCCGGCCAGAATGTTGTTGATGATCTTGGCACCATCGAACAGGTGAGAGATGACGATCGGTGAGTTCAGATCATCGTTCATCGCTTCATAACATTTGGTGCGGATGCTCTTCACATCAACGTCCGAAGAAGCGGAGGTTTTTATCTTATCCAATCCGTCAACGGCTTCCATCAATCTTTGCAATCCCTTTTCAGAAGCTTGCAGGGCTTCGTTGCTGAAGTCGACTGTGCTGCGATAGTGTGCCTGAAGGATGAAGAAACGTATCGTCATCGGACTGTAAGCTTGCGTTAGCATAGCGTGCGAGCCGGCAAAGAATTCATCGAGTGTGATGAAATTGCCCAACGATTTTCCCATCTTGGTACCGTTCACGGTGATCATGTTGTTGTGCATCCAGTAGTGCACCATGTCGTCTCCTTGTGAGGCAACGGACTGTGCTATCTCGCATTCGTGGTGAGGGAACACAAGGTCCATACCTCCGCCGTGAATATCGAAATGGTCGCCTAAGTATTTCCGCCCCATGGCAGTACATTCGCAATGCCAGCCGGGAAAGCCATTGCTCCACGGAGAAGGCCAACGCATGATATGTTCCGGTTGTGCACACTTCCACAAAGCGAAGTCGGCTGAATTGTGTTTCTCTTCTTGCCCGTCAAGTTCACGGGTGGTGTTGAGTAAATCGTCTATGTTGCGACCGGAAAGTTTACCGTAGTGATGGTCTTTATTGTATTTGGGCACGTCAAAATAGACCGAACCCTTGCTTTCGTAAGCATATCCGTTATCAAGAATCTCTTTCACGAGTTGAATCTGTTCGATGATATGTCCGGATGCATGTGGCTCGATGCTTGGGGGCAATACGTTGAGTGCCTCCATGGCGTGATGATAGCGGTTGACGTAATATTGTACCACTTCCATTGGTTCCAACTGTTCCAGCCGAGCTTTTTTGGCTATCTTGTCTTCACCTTCGTCGGCATCGTGCTCCAAGTGCCCTACATCGGTGATATTGCGTACATAGCGCACTTTATATCCCAAGTGAGTGAGGTAACGAAAGAGCAAGTCGAAAGTGATGGCCGGACGGGCATGTCCCAGATGGGCATCTCCGTAAACTGTTGGTCCGCACACATACATGCCTACGTGTGGTGCATGTAGAGGAACGAACTGTTCCTTTTTTCTGTCTAAAGTGTTGTAAATCGTCAGTTGGTGCTCCATAACGCTTTGATTTATTTTGTTGGAATTACAAAGTTAGAATAAATAGTTAAGAAACCGTTTTGATTTTTATGATTTTCTTCTTTTGGAAGTTCTTCCTTGAGTTTTTAAGGCTGTCTCTATTGTTGACAGCTCCAGACGATTGCACCTCCTTTTTGTCAATAGCAAGATTATTGATTCTTAACACTACTTGCGACCTTCAAAAACATTTAGGTGTTTTTGGAATCTGTTTAGGTGTTATTCGGGTAACATCTAAGCATCTTGCTGAAGAGAACGCTTCTTCCGAGTGAAGAGAACCGTGCAGATGACTCAACTAAACCGTCCTTTTGGGCAAGTGCAACCGTTACTTTGGAGAAATGCAACCGTCATTTGGCTCATCAGACGGTTGGTGCATAAAAAAAAGGAAGAAGTCGCAACTTCTTCCTTTTACCGTATTTTAAATTCAAACTACTTAATGATTACACTGACAAATATACTACTTTACACAACAAAAGTCAAGCGTTTTACCCTCTTTCTTTGTTATTCCAATAGTTTTTGCCATTCACTGTCCGTGAGTGTCTCCAGTGGATTGTTGTCCGTGATGAATGCCTCAGCCAGCTTCCTCTTTTCTTCTTGCAGTTGCACAATTTTCTCCTCGATGCTACCTTGTGTGATGAATCGGTAGGCCATGACTTGCTTCTCCTGCCCGATGCGGTGAGCGCGACTGACGGCTTGCATCTCTGCTGCCGGATTCCACCATGGGTCGACGATGAAGATATAGTCGGCCTGCGTTAGGTTGAGGCCTACACCACCTGCTTTTAGGGAGATGAGAAAAGCCCGAATGTCCTCATTCTCCGAAAAGCGATCGATCTCTTCTTCGCGCTTTAAAGTCGTTCCCGTGAGCATGGCATACGGCCATCCACGTTTCTCAAAAGCTTCCGCTATCAACTCCAGATGCTTCACGAAAGAGGAGAAAATGAGTACCTTGTGTCCCTCACTTTGAAGTGTTTCAAAGGTGGTGACGATCTCTTCCAGTTTGCCCGAATCTTGGGTGAAATCATCAAAAACCATCTGAGGATGGCAAGCCAATTGGCGCAACCTCATGATGCCGTTCAGTATGGTGAGGTTCTGGTGTTTGTGCTCGTTGGTCTTAATGTCCAGCAAGATGTTTCGCAAACTATTTTTCTCTTTCTCGTAGATGGTTTGTTGTTCTTCTGCCATGTCGCAATAAAGAATCTCCTCGGTGAGCGAAGGTAATTCCGGTGCTACTTCGTATTTGCTACGGCGCAGAATGAATGGCTCGATGATGTGCCTCAGCCGTTGTTTCATCCGCTCGTCGCCCTGACGGATGGGAACGATGAATTGCTTATTGAACTCACTTTCGGTGCCCAACAGTTCCGGTTGGAGGAAATGGAATTGTGACCACAGGTCTTTCAGCGAGTTTTCGATGGGCGTACCTGTAAGTACTAACTTCTGTTTCCCTCTCAATTGATAAGCAGCCTGTGAGGTCAGAGAATCGCTATTTTTGATGTTCTGGCTTTCGTCCAGTACAATGTATTCAAACGGATATTGGCTTAGCGTTTGAATGTTATTCCTCATGATGCCGTAGCTGGTGAGGATAATTTGATGTTTCTTGAAGGTCTTCGTTGGATTGGGCTGTTTTTGATTGCCACCCGCATATTCGTATACCGATAGATTGGTGAAGCGAGCTGCCTCTTTTCTCCAATTGTGCAGCAATGAAGTAGGTACTACAATGAGTGAGGCAGGCCTTTTCTTCTTCAGCGGTGGAGCGAAGAGTGATAATTGCCCGTTTTCATCGACATCGGATGCTGATGACTTCTCTTCAGCGGTAGGTTGAGTGTCTACTTTGTTGTATCTGTATTGCAGCAATGCCAGTGTTTGTATGGTCTTACCCAACCCCATGTCATCGGCCAGGCAACCGCTGAATCTATGTTCAGACAAGTGGACCATCCACGATAATCCTTCTTGCTGATAGCGACGCAACTCTGCGTTGAAATGCTTGGGCGTTTCTACTATCTTCTTGGGTTGGTAAACGTGTACCTTGTCTTCTTTATCCGGAGTGATGATTGACTGCAATATGCCGATAAACGGCCTGTTCAGCCGAATTGTCTTCTCCTTTTCTTCACCCATTTCGAACAAATCGCTGTACTTGCTGAACCACTCTTCGGGCAGGATAACTGTTTGTCCGTCGGGTAAGATATATTCTTTGATTCCTTCGAGTATATGCTTTTTAAAGCGGATGAAAGGAATCCTCAGGTCGCCAATGATCACAGTGATGTGCAACTCAAACCAATCGAGTTCATCTGTATAAGTTTGCTCTATGCGTATGTCGCTCAGATAGTAGTCGCTATCCGTTCTTGCATTCACTAATTTAAAACGTGTGGAGAGCATCTCTTTGTTTTCTGCAATCCATTCGGGCAAAAGTTTTATCGGCTCTGTTTGTCGCAAAGCGAAATGCCCGTCGTTCACTTGTCTCAGTCCCGACTCTTTGAGCAACCGGACTATTTCTTTCTCGTACCCCATGTCTCGTTTGAAGTAGCGGATGCCTTTCTCTTCTTCACAAAACCAAACAACCTTTGGCGCTGTTGATGCATTGGGCGAAAAGACTTTATCGTCGTAGCGGAACGTCAGTAACAATGCTTTTTCTGCAGCAATGCTTTCATCCACCGAGAGGATGGCTTCGCATTTTCTTATTTCTTCGATGATGTTCAAGCCCGATGTGACGACCTCATGACGTCTGATGGCGGGTACAACAATCTTTTCCATGTATTTAGCAGTGAACGATGCGTTCACACTAACCGATGTCTTGTGTGTAAAAGGAAGTATCCGTGCCGATTCGATATTTTGGAACACGTGTAGTTCTTTTCCCATCAACATTGAAGCCGGAGAGGAGGTAAGCACTATAACCGGCTTTTTATCTTGCAAAGACACGATTTTGCCTGCGCGGCTACACTGTATGGTATAGCTAAACTGCTCGTCGGTAGCAGTGAAGCGAAAGGCCGTTTCTGTAGGATGAGGTGTTGTCAGATAAACGTTGTGGTCATACATCAGGTTTGTTCCGGTTTGCTTCTCATAAAGAGGAAGCTTCTGAGCCTGAATAAGCTCTACCATTTCGAGTAACTTCTTCTCAATGTATGGGCGTACGATCTCTTTGAGCGTTTTATCAGTCAATTTACGAAAAAAATCACTGCTGTTCTTCTCTTTCGAGTAGATCTTCATCAGATACTTTTCCGTATAGTGGCTGGCTATCTCAATGGACTTTTGCTCTGCCTCGTTCATCTTGTCTATCACGGCATGCGATGCGTGAAAAGCTTGCTCAATAAGGCGGATGGTACTATCTTTTTTTCTTTCGGCAGTATAGGGCACTAGCAATGCTCCCAGTACAGGGTGCTGCATTAGTACAATAACAATTTTGGTAGGGATGAGGTTTTCTTTCATTCTTTCATCGTCTGTGCATCGGTCTCAATGACTTTTCACAGCGCAAATGGCGCAAATTTTATTAAGCTTGGTTTAGTGAGATCATTTCTTCAATATACTGTCGGTGATTGCTCAAACGAGGAACTTTGTGCTGGCCCCCCAGCTTTCCTTTTTCTTTGAGCCAATCGTGAAACAGTCCTTTGCGTGCGGGTATCACCTCTAGCGGTTGCAGGGCGATATTTTTCCAGCGCTTTGCCTCGTAATCCGAGTTTACTTCTTTCAACGTTTTATCGAGTACTGCGGCAAAATGTTCTACCGAATCGGGCATCTTGGCAAATTCTATCACCCATTGATGGCGGCATTTGGCGTTTTCGTCCATGAAGACGGGCGCGGCGGAATACTCGCACACTTGCGCGCCTGTGTCGGCACAAGCTTTGGCTAAACCCTTCTCTGCATTGTCAATGATCAACTCCTCGCCAAAGGCATTGATGAAGTGTTTGGTGCGGCCTGTGATGATAAACTTGTAAGGGCGGTTGTTGGTGAACTTCACTGTGTCGCCAATCATGTATCGCCAAAGTCCGCACGAAGTAGAGATGACCAATGCGTAGTTCTTATTGAGTTCCACTTCTTCCAGACTATATACTTTCGGGTCTTCTTTGCCTACTTCCTCCAATGGGATGAATTCGTAAAAGATGCCGTAATCGATCATCAGCAGCATGGCCGGATCAGAAAGATCATTTTGAGTCCCGAAGTATCCCTCGGAGGCATTGTAAGTCTCTACGTAGTGCATCTTGTCAGAATGAATCACCTGTTCATATTGATCGCGATAGGGGGTAAAGCTGACACCTCCGTGAAAGAATACTTCCAGATTGGGCCACACCTCCTCCAGTGTATGCTTTCCTGTCTTTTCGAGAATGCGTTTTATCAGTACCAAAAACCAAGAGGGAACACCCGATAGGTTGGTTACATTGGTGTGTATGGTGCTATTGGCTATTGCTTCTATTTTGCTTTCCCACTCGCTCATCAGTGCAATCTTCTTGCCGGGCACGCGAATTAAGTTGACCAGCGGATTGACGTTTTGTATTAGTATGGCAGATAAGTCGCCCACCAGGCTATGGTTTGAATTCAGATTAGGGCTGTGGCTTCCACCCAATATTAATCCTTTACCTGAGAAGAATCGGCTATCGGGATTCATCCTGAAGTACAAAGCCATGGCATCTGCACCCCCTTTGTAGTGAATATCCTTTAGCGCTTCTTTGCTTACCGGCAAAAATTTGCTTTTATCATTTGTGGTTCCCGATGACTTGGCAAACCAACGTATCTCGGAAGGCCAAATCAGGTTCTTCTCTCCTGCACGCAAACGCTCTACATAAGGCTTAACATCATCATAAGTTTGTACGGGGAGGCGCTTCTTAAACTCATCGTAGTTTAAGATTGTCTTGTAGTCATATTTTCTTCCCCATTCAGTGTCGGCCGCTTGTTTAAGTAAGCGATTCAATACATTGTGTTGTATCTCTCCCGCTTGCGTGGCAAATAGGTCTATTTCTTTTAAACGTGAATTAAAAAGTTTACTTATGATTTTGGTACTATTCATTATTGGTTGTAAAATAACGTTTGATAGCACAAAAGTAAGCTTATTTATCTTTTTTTTCTATCTTTACCACGAAAATATCGTTAAAACTATATGAGAATAGGTATATTAACTGCTGGTGGTGACTGTCCGGGCATCAATGCTACGATTCGTGGCGTGTGTAAAACAGCGATTAATCACTATGGTATGGAAGTGATCGGCATACATAGTGGCTTTCAGGGATTGTTGGATATAGATGTCGAAAACTTTACAGATAATTCTTTGTCCGGCTTGCTCAACCAGGGGGGTACGGTACTTGGCACTTCTCGCGAGAAACCTTTTAAGAAGGCGGGTGTAGATTCAAATGTAAACAAACCTGAACTGATAAGGCAGAATATAGAGAAATTAGGCTTGGACTGCATTGTGTGCATTGGCGGAAATGGCACACAGAAGACAGCCGCCAAGTTTGCTGCTATGGGCGTGAATATCGTTTCTGTGCCTAAGACCATCGATAACGATATCTGGGGTACCGACTTCTCTTTTGGTTTCGATTCTGCCGTCAGCATCGCTACAGATGCCATAGACCGCCTGCACTCTACTGCCAGTTCTCATAAACGGGTGATGGTGATTGAGGTGATGGGGCACAAAGCCGGATGGATAGCCCTCTATTCGGGCATGGCCGGTGGTGGAGATGTGATTCTCCTGCCGGAAATCCCTTTTCAGATGAATGCGGTATGTGAAACGATTATGAATCGTCTTAAACGGGGAAAAGCTTACTCCATCGTCGTGGTAGCCGAAGGAATACAAACGGATGGAAGCAAACGTGCCGCGGAATATATTGCGCAGCAGATTGAAACCGAAACCGGACTGGAGACGCGTGAAACGGTCTTGGGATATATTCAACGAGGTGGTTCACCCACTCCTTTCGATCGCAACCTGTCTACCCGGATGGGTGGTCATGCTACAGAGTTGATAGCCAACGGACAGTTCGGCAGGATGATTGCACTGGTGGGAAATGACATCACTTCTATTCCTTTAGAAGAAGTAGCCGGTAAATCGAATTTAGTGACCGAAGATCACGATTTAGTTGTTCAGGGCAGGCGAATGGGGGTTTGTTTCGGTTAAGATAGAGGAGGTCTCTTCCTTGTCTGGGATTTCTTTAATCTCTTCCTCTATACTACCATCTCTTTCAATTTCTTCTCTGGGTTGTTCTTCCTGTGTTGCTTCTGCTACTACAGGTATTTCCTCTTCTGCTACCGCATTCAATAGAGCTTTAGCTTCTTCAATGCTTGCTAAGAAGTCAGGATTACTTTTAATTTTCTTCAAAGCCATTTGAGCCGCATTCTGTTGCGATTCCTTTTTAGAATACCCTGCTCCTGTGCCCGCAGAGACACGCTCGACGAGTACTTCCGTCTGGAATACCGGATTTGATTCTTTATCCAGAAACTGTTCGATGAGCTCGAACGAAACCTCCACTTTATTCTTCTGGCTCCATTCTATCAGCTTCGATTTGAAATTGACCTCTTTGCGGGATAGTTTATCGAGGTCGATGTAAGGGGTGATGATTTTTTCTTCCACAAACGCTTTGCAACGCTTGTATCCACGGTCTATGTAAATGGCTCCGATGAATGCTTCGAAAGCATTGCCGTACATGTAGCTGTTGTGAGATGAAGATCGTGCGGCAGACTTTATCAGCTTGTCTAACCCAATTTCCACTGCCAGTTTATTCAACGTTTCGCGTTGCACAATTTTGGAACGTGTATTGGTCAGGAAGCCTTCTCTTTTGCCGTCGAAGTGCTGATAGACAATATCGGCAACGATGGCGTCGAGGATGGCATCACCCAAGAACTCCAGCCGCTCATTATTTATTGGCCTTCCTTTTTCAGAACGAAGAGAGGTTGATTTGTGTAGGAGTGCCTGTTCGTAAACCCGGATGTCATGAGGGTAGAAACCAAGTATCCGATAAAAACAAAGATAAGACTCTCTGTCCTTGCGGAACAGGAGCCTTATCTCGTCTATCTTATTACGTAACACGACGTTATTCTGCGTATTTCTTAAAAATGGCACATGCATTATGACCCCCAAATCCGAATGTATTGGAGAGGGCAACGTTAACTTCACGTTTCTGAGCTTTGTTGAACGTAAGGTTAAGGTTATAGTCAATGTTCTCGTCATTATCACCTTCGGTGTAGTTGATAGTCGGAGGTACAATGCCATAGTTGATGGCAAGAATACTTGCTATGGATTCTACCGCACCGGCAGCTCCCAGCAAATGTCCCGTCATAGATTTAGTAGAACTGATGTTCAGCTTAAACGCATGCTCACCAAAGACCTCTTTGATAGCTTTCGCTTCAGAGATATCTCCCACAGGTGTAGATGTACCATGTACATTGATATAATCAACATCTTCCGGATTCATTTCAGCATCTTCCAATGCATTACGCATCACTAATTTGGCTCCAAGCCCATCAGGGTGAGAAGCAGTCAGGTGATAAGCATCAGCAGATAGTCCTGTTCCGGCTACTTCTGCATAAATTTTAGCACCACGAGCTTTAGCATGTTCTAGTTCTTCCAGAATGAGGCAACCACCGCCTTCTCCCATCACAAATCCATCGCGTGTTGCGCTGAATGGGCGGGAAGCACCTTGTGGATCATCATTACGAGTTGAAATGGCATGCAAAGCGTTAAATCCGCCCATACCACCAGGAGTGATTGCAGCTTCAGCACCTCCACTTACAATTACGTTTGCTTTACCTAAACGAATCAGGTTAAACGCATCAGCGATGGCATTGGTTGAAGTTGCACAGGCAGAACACGTAGCGTAGTTCGGCCCGTGAAAGCCATACATAATAGAGATTTGTCCGGCAGCAATATCTGAAATCATTTTAGGAATAAAGAACGGATTGAATCGTGGTCCTTTTTCCTTATTCATATAATACTGCGCGATTTCCTCTTCAAATGTATTAATACCACCAATACCGGCACCAAAGATGACGCCGATTTTGTTTAGGTCTTCGTTTTCTAAATCAAGCCCAGAGTCTGTAACAGCTTCATTGGCAACAACAACGGCGTACTGAGTGTACAGGTCCATTTTTCTTGCCTCTTTGCGGTCGAGATACTTGGTCACATCGAAGCCCTTTACTTCACATGCAAACTGAGTCTTGAATAGCGACGGATCGAAATGTGTAATAGGCCCTGCTCCGCTAGCTCCGTTCACAAGATTTTCCCAGAAATCGGGAACATTGTTGCCAATAGGAGTAATGGCGCCAAGACCTGTTACTACGACTCTTTTTAATTCCATATTATGAAAAACAGATTACTTAGCGTGTTCTTCGATGTAAGACACGGCATCACCTACAGTTCCGATCTTTTCTGCTTGATCATCTGGAATAGAGATACCAAATTCTTTTTCGAATTCCATGATAAGTTCTACAGTGTCAAGAGAATCTGCTCCTAAATCGTTAGTGAAGCTAGCTTCTGTGGTAACTTCTGATTCTTCAACGCCTAATTTATCGACGATAATCGCTTTCACTCTTGATGCAATTTCAGACATAACTTTAAGTTTTTAATTAATAATTAGTTTTATTTCTTTAAATTTGCGGTGCAAAGGAATAAAGATTTATTGTTCTAAGCAAATATTTGACTAAATAAATGCAACGTTTTGCACATTTTTCACTGTTGTGTGCATACTTACACCCGATTATGAAGAGAAACATCGCTATTTTTGCTTCAGGCTCCGGTTCGAATGCCGAGAATATCATTCGTTATTTAAAAAACAATAGTTTACTTGCTGTGCAGTTGGTCGTATCTAACAAGATTGACGCATTTGTGTTAGAACGTGCTCGGCGATTGAATGTGCCTTCCGCTGTGTTCTCTAAGAAGGAATGGGAGAGTGGGAAAGAGGTTCTAGCTTTGCTGGCTGACTATCGCATAGATTTTATTGTGTTGGCGGGTTTCCTTCTGCGCATTCCCGATTCTTTGTTGCATGCTTATCCGGATAAGATCATCAATATCCACCCTTCGCTCTTACCTAAATTTGGAGGCAAAGGCATGTATGGCGACAAGGTGCATGAAGCTGTGGTAGCTTCGGGCGAAACAGAAAGCGGCATCACTATACATTATATTAATGAGCATTACGATGAAGGTGGAGTTATTTTTCAGACTACCTGCCCTGTGCTACCCACAGACACTGCGGCTGATGTTGCAGCCAAAGTTCATGCCTTGGAATATGCTCATTACCCACGAATAATAGAAGAGGTATTTCGGTCGGCAGTTGCGACAGATTGAGGAGTCATTTACCTACAGGACTATCGTATAAGCTTTTTCTTCTCTTCTCAATGGATAATCACCTCGTAATTGCTCAAAAAGTTCAGGGTGCGCTTTCAGCGCATCACTATCTCGTGTGGGATTATATATTTGTAATAGAGCATTCTCTCGGCTAGTGGCATGGATCAGCTTCGTCGCAGGTTCCAGAGGCGTTATCTCAAAAATCGGTTTAATGCCAAAATGCTCGCACAAAGCCTCTAAAGACATTTGGGTAGCATTCGCTTTCCCGTCAGCCGAGTATCCTGCAATGTGTGGAGTGGCAATGAAAGCTTTATCCAGCAACTCTAAATTAATCTCCGGCTCTCCCTCCCATACATCAATAATCGCATCGGCTATCTTTTCTTCATCCAGAGCATTCAAAAGTGCTTGGGTCTCAATGACCTCCCCGCGAGAAGTGTTAATGATAATTGGCTTTCGCTTTAGCGTTTCAAAGAACTTTTCGTCTGCCAGATGAAAGGTTTTGTATTGCCCCGCATTGTGTAACGGTGTGTGAAACGTGATTACGTCACACTCGTTGGCCATAGTAGCCAAGTCCGTAAACGCTTCCTTTCCTTCTTTATCCTGTCTGGGTAAGTCGTTTATCAGTACCCGCATACCCAGTTTGCGAGCCATCGTCTCAATCTTACTTCCTACATTGCCCACTCCTACAATACCTATCGTCATAGAACTTAAATTTATCTTCTTTTCGGTTTGCAATAGCATTAATGAAGACTCTATGTACTGCGCCACTGAGGCTGCATTGCAACCCGGAGCATTGGTCCACCTGATACCTGCCTGTCGACAATAATCCGTATCGATATGGTCATATCCGATGGTGGCAGTGGCAATGAACTTAATGTTGCTTCCTTCGAGCAAGGCACGGTTACATTGAGTGCGTGTTCGGATAATCAACGCGTCAGCATCACGCACCAGTTCGGGCGTAAAGTCTTTGCCCGCAGCATATATCACTTGCTCGGCAATACTCTTTATTGCCGCATCGATATAAGGTATCTTGTTATCAACGATCACTTTCATAACGATTCTGTTTCTTTTGACTAGTATAGCAAAGTTAATCTTTTCCTTGTTATACTTGCTTAATCTCTTCTCATTCTTTATTTTTTTTTAGTGCCTGCCTTTTTTATCTTTGTAAGGAGTAGAAGTTCTAATGTGATAACATCCCCATGTTATTTCTGAAAACATCCTTATGTTGCGCTAGAGAACATCCGGATGTTTAGTGATATAACACGGGGATGTTCTATAAACGTAATTAGTGCTATTTAATCCCTATTCAGCCTTTTTTTTAAGAGAAGAGTATCCCACAACAAAGCAGCTAAGGGCTCTTCAAGTATGTAGAGAATAGGCGATGAAGTAATAAAAAACAAGAAACGGTTGCTTGAATGAGAAATATTGTATAGTTTTGCCTCATTGTATTTATCTATAAACAAGTTAATTATATGACATTTAGTAAGCTTTGCAACCAGATCTTCTGGGCCTCAACAACTGATTACCATGTTACTGACAGCGTGGATGCTTCCATTAATAACCCTTACGAAGTAAAAACTATTGAGTATTACTTATATTTGAAAAATTGGATAGATGCTGTGCAATGGCATTTTGAAGACATTATTCGTGATCCTCAGATCGATCCGGTAGCAGCATTGACACTGAAGCGCAGAATAGATAAATCAAATCAAGATCGTACAGACTTGGTAGAGCTTATTGATAGCTATTTTCTTGATCAATATAAATCGGTACTGCCTCATGCAGATGCAACGATAAATACAGAAAGCCCTGCTTGGGCTGTCGACCGCCTTTCTATCTTAGCTCTTAAGATTTATCACATGCAGCAAGAAGTAGATCGTAAAGATAGCACGGAAGAACATCTGAATCAATGCCAGATAAAACTTAATATTTTGCTTGAACAAAGAGTTGATTTGTCTTCGGCAATCGATCAACTGATAGCCGATATTGAAAGTGGTAAAAAATACATGAAAGTTTATAAGCAAATGAAGATGTATAATGATCCGGCACTTAATCCGGTTCTTTATGCAAAGAAGTAATTAATGGCAAAAATACTGGTTATCCGTTTTTCGGCTATAGGAGATGTTGCAATGACTGTTCCCGTAGTACATTCATGGGCAATGCAATATCCTCAGCACGAGATTGTTTTTTTAAGCCGTCCATCATTGGCGTCACTTTTTAGCCATTTGCCTAATAATATTACTTTTTATAATGCTGATCTCAAGGGAGTTCACCGAGGGTTGAAGGGTCTCTATGTCCTTTACAAAGAGCTTAAAGCGTTTGATTTTGATATTATAGTCGACTTACATAATGTGCTACGCACAAAATTTTTGTCTTTTTTATTCAAACTTTCAGGCGTTCCCACCTATTCTTTGTATAAAGGGCGGTGGGAAAAAAGAAAGCTTGTTCGTCGCAAAAACAAAGTGTTGACTAGTCAGAAGAGCTCGTTTCAACGATACGCTGATGCATTTGAGAAGTCGGGTTTTCCTGTGCTTCTCAATTTCACTTCTATTTATGGGAATCAGAAGGGTCCTATTTCCGGATTGCATTCTATAACGGGCGAAAAAGGAGAGCTGAAGTGGATTGGAATAGCTCCTTTCTCTAAGCATAAGGGTAAGATTTATCCTTTAGAGCTCGAAGAACAGGTGGTAGCCTATTTTGCACAAGATAGGAACGTGAGAGTATTTTTGTTTGGTGGAGGCAAAGAAGAAGAAGATTGCTTCAAGGGCTGGACTGAAAAATATCCTACAGTGGTGTCATTGATAGGAAAACTGAAGATGGACACGGAACTGGCACTCATGAGCCATTTAGACGTGATGCTGTCAATGGATTCGGCCAATATGCATCTGGCTTCTTTAGTAAATATCCCGGTTATATCCGTTTGGGGAGCAACACATCCCTATGCCGGTTTTATGGGGTGGAAACAGTTGCCCATCAATACCGTTCAAGTAGATGACTTGTCTTGTCGTCCTTGTTCTGTTTTCGGTCAGAAACCCTGTTTTCGTGGAGATTATGCTTGTTTGTATGGCATAAAACCAGAGCGTGTGATTGGAAAGATAGAAAGTATAATATTCTAAAATTAAAAATGGAGGTAATAATTAATCCGGAATTCGAATATTTACGGGAATATATTGAATCTATCCCTAAACGTTTTCAAAGCGAAGGACAAAGTATCTATACAGGTAGGAACCAGATAAAGGTTATGTCTGTTGATGGACTCGAGATCAATGTGAAGCGATATGGGATTCCAAAGCTTTTTAATCGGATTATTTACTCCTTTTTTAGATATCCTAAAGGTCGACGTGCGTTTGATTATCCCAAGTTACTTCTTGAAAAAGGCTTTCAGACACCAAAGCCAATTGCATATATAGAAGAAAGACGATATGGTTTGATTAGTCACTCCTATTTTATTAGTCTGCAATGCCCATATAAACGTAACTTTTATGAATTTGGTGATGCCAATATAGGAGATTGTTCTGACGTTGTAGTTGCTTTTGCTCAATATAGTGCTCGTTTGCATGAGGCCGGAATTTTACATCGTGATTACTCACCAGGCAATATCCTTTTTGATAAAGTGAATGATAAATATCAATTTTCATTGGTAGATATAAATCGCATGAGCTTTGAAAAGATAAGTGTAAAAGCCGGGTGCGCTAATTTTTCCCGATTATGGGGCCAAATACCTTTTTTTGAATTGTTAGCAAAAGAATATGCTATTGCTAGGGATGCAGACGAGGATCAATGTAGAAAATGGATTTTAGCGTATAGAAAAATATTTTGGAAGCGCTTTGTGAAGAAGCATAAAATAAAATATAAGTTAGATTTTTAAAGTTTACTAAAAGGTTTTATGGGCAAACATTACTTGTTTTTTGTTTCATTGACTTATTCTTATTCTATATTACGTCCTCTCCAAGAGGAAATATGGAGTAGAGGAGATGATGTTGCATGGTTCATTGAACCCCCTTGCGAGAATTGCCTCATAGAGGGTGAAAGCCAATTAGAGACCATTCAAGATGTGCTTAATTATAATCCAATAGCTGTTTTTGCCCCTGGGAATTGGGTTTATGATTTTTTTCCAGGAATAAAAGTAGCTGTCTTTCATGGTTATGCTATGAAAAAAAGGATCGAGAAAATTGATGATCATTTCGCTATAAGGGCTTGGTATGACATCTATTGCACTCAGGGTGAGAGTAGTACACCTTATTTTAAAGAATTAGAGAAGAAATATGGCTTTTTCAAGGTCTATGAAACGGGCTGGTGCAAAGTTGATGCTTTTTTTGATGCTTCCTCCCATGCTATAGAAGGAAAAGAGTATCCAACGATTCTTTATTCGCCCACATTTAGCAAAGGGGTTTCTTCTGCATCTTATTTGTTTGAAACTATAAAACAATTGGCCGAGACTAAACCTTGGAATTGGATTATAACCTTTCATCCCAAACTTGATGATCCTGTGCTGATTCAAAAGTATAAAGAACTCTCTGAAACAAGAGCAAACGTTATTTTTAATCGTAGTAATGATGGTCTGAATACTTTTAGAAAGGCGGATGTCATGCTTTGCGATAGCTCATCCATTATTGTGGAATTTATGTTGCTTGAAAAGCCGGTAGTAACATTTCGCAACACACATCCGGGCAATTATCTGCTTGATGTTCTTAACGAGAGCGAGATTGAAGCTGCAATAGAAACAGCGATTTCTCGTCCCAAAGAATTAATGGATAATATTCACACTTATACAATGTATCATGAATCTCATCGCGATGGGCGTAATTCTGCTCGTGTTTTGGATGCGGTTGATGACTTTCTTCTTAACTATAAAGGGAAAATTAAATCTAAGCCTCTTAATATTATTCGGAAAATGAAAATAAGATTTAAAGCAAAATATTATCATTGGTAGGATTTTTTTTCTTTCAGTAAGGCTTTGTAGATCGCAACATATTGTTGGATATGTTTTTCGTAGCTGAATGAGAAGGCATACTCTTTCATTTTCACTATCTTTTGCTCGTCTTCGTAGAAACTTTTAAGATGTTCTTTTATCATTTGAGACATATAATCGGGATCGAAATTGTCCCATATGAAAGCATTTCCACCACATACTTCAGGCAAGCTTGTGAAGTTTGAAGAGAAGACTGCTCTTCCAAATTGCATGGCTTCTATGACAGGTAGTCCAAATCCTTCTAAAGTTGAAGGAAATAAGAATGCTGTGCAATTTTTATAGAGCCATATTTTCTCTTCATTCTTTATAGTACCGGTTAAAAACACATTTTTTGTTTTTTCATTAAGTATTCGTTGACGTATCTCTTTTGCATATTCATAATGGTCTTGTCCCGAAATATAGAGATCATATTCAGGAAAGTTCTTCATTACATCAATAAGTACGTGGAAATTTTTCTTTTTCCTGACCTGTCCTAAGGTAAAAAAGAAAGGTCTCTCTGTATTAACGAATCTTGGTTTTATGCTTTCGGCTTGATCAATCCTTTCTACGCCATTGTATATCGTAATGATGTCTTTTCCTTTTAAGTCTATGTGCTTTTTTAGTTCTTCTGCAGCATAATTAGATATTGCGGTTATAACAGCTGCGTGGTTTACTCTATATTGTAATTTTTTAAGCTTAAGCATGACTTTTAAGGAAGACTTTTCTGAAACAAAGTTAAGGTCATGTATGGTTAAGACTTGAGAAGTCGATCTGGTTAGTCTTAAATAGCGATATTGTTGATTAGTTGAGTGCCACACATTTACTTTGGGTAGTAAGAATTTAAAGATTTTGTATATCTTGTTTGTTTTAATATAGACAATGTTTGGCTGAGGTTTAATTTCTCCTTTCTGTGGCATTAGAAAGAGTACTTCGACGCCATCTTGAAAAAAACTACTGGCATTTTTCTCGTAGTTTGCTGCTATTTGGCCAAAACCACATGTCGGATTTGATAAGTTAGTCAGATCAATTAGTATTTTTTTTCTCATATTTATATAGCAGATAAATTAATTTTAAGTTGAAAAGAACTTAAGTTTCCTGTTTAGTTGATCAATATGGCATCGCTTAAAAAACAGCGTAAAATTAGTGAAAGTTTTTTGCTTATAGCCTTTTTAGTGGAAATAAAATGAATATATGTATTATCTTTGATCCCGAATTATCCTTGTTCTATGATTGTAAGATATTGTTATGAGAATAAATAAGATATTGGTTATACGTTTTAGGAGAGTTGGAGACTCGGTTCTTTCAATTGCTATTTGTTCTAGTCTGAGGAGATCTTTTCCTAATGCTCAAATAGACTATGTGCTGAATGAAGCAATAAGTTCATTATACGAAAATCACCCGGATATTGATAATGTTATTACGTTCAGCAATGAGGAAAACAATAACTTTTGGAAATACATTCTTAAAGTACGTCATTTGGTTAAGAATACAAAATATGATGTGATTATTGATACAAGGAGCACGATTAAAACACTCTTTTTTTCTTTGTTTTCTTTATCAACTTCTTATAGAATCGGTTCAAAAAAGAAGTATAATTACTTTCTTCATAATTTTCGTATTGATAATCATAGAGATAAAACTCTTGATATGGTTCAGCATAATCTGATGCTCTTAAACCCTTTAGAAAGAGAAGCTAGTATTCAATATTGCTCTGATTTTAAATTGTATGTTTCAGATCAAGAGAAACTAGAGTTTAAGGCTTATATGTTAGACTCCGGAATAGATTTTAGTCGGCCGGTGCTTATAGCCACTGTCACTGCGAGGTTGCCACATAAAGTTTGGGATAAAGAGCGCATGAAAGAGGTACTTCGGAGGATGATAGAGAAATATGCTGTGCAGATTATTTTTAATTTTGCAGGCAATGAAGAGGACTTTGCGGTGGACATTCATCGTGAAATGGGTAATGATAAGAATATATTTACTAATATTAAGGCTGATTCATTAAAAGATTTACGTGCTCTAATTTCGAATTGTGATTTTTTCTTTGGTAATGAAGGTGGTCCGAGACATATTTCTCAGGCGTTAGAACTCCCTTCTTATGCGATTTATCCTCCCAATATCTCAAAATCTATTTGGTTGCCAAATGGAGGAGATCGTTATTTGGGGATTAGTCCGGATGACAGGTATTCAAAGGAAGAACAAAGCGAAATGGATTATTCGCAGCGCTTCAATTTAATTACAGTTGATCAAGTGTGGAATGGGTTAGATGTAATGCTTGCCACATTTCTGAAGAAATAGATATCTGTATGAACGACTTTCTTTAATTAGTAATATGCAGTAATCTACCTAATTTCCACATATGATTGGTAGCCAGAATTGTCTCATTTTTCGTTTATACCACGAATGACATCCGAAGGGAAGTTGTTGGTTATTTATCTGAAAACAAAGCTTGGGATATTTGTCAAAACTGAATTTTAAAGCTTCTTGATAGCTTGGATACAAGAAGTTCAGCCCGTGCTTGTTGACCTCTACGGAAAAGAATACATCTTCGTTGAATAGATGGTTTTTCTTGTGACTTAAGTACTCTTGAATTGTTTCAGAGAGTAAGTTGGTTGCTTTTAAGTGATTACTAACTTTGCGCAAAGATAGTCCACCGTTGCCAGCTTTAAATTCCAATAATCGAGGGTTTGGATGATGAGAAACTCTGCAATAGCCATCTCTGATCCATGAGATGAGCCTAAACAGAGGAAAATTGTATATTGGACGTACCAACCAGGGCGCACCAATATAGTCATAATCCTTTGAACACCAATCTTCGAGTTCGTCTTTGAAAATGTAAGCGTCAAGTTGGCAGATAAGAATATATTTGTAATCTATAAATCGTTCATAGAACTCGCTTGACATCATTAAGCGATTGTAACTGCTAACACTGATAAAAAAAGAATCGTCGAAATTTTCAGTCTCAAAATTAGGAAATTCTTTCAGGAAATGGTCAATATTCAGGCTGGCAGGCTTTACAATTGTGATTGGGTATCTGCTTAGCATGTTATGTGCTTGTACTAAAGATACCTTTTCGTACTGATTGATCTTATCAGTATATAAAGGCATTACTATTTTCACTAAACGCTTTTGACTCATATTCTTTACCTTTCTAATTATTATATAAATTCATCGAGATATTCTTCTTTGCTGCTAAATGCATTTCTGGGTTATAATCTTGCTGTATGTTTGATCTTAAGAGTACAAATTTAGACGAATGATATTACGAGTGTATGGCTACTGTAATACAGCTTTATGAAAGATATACTTTCGTTTTAAATGCCTGGTTTTACGATTCTTTTATTGTTGAGATAATGTGTAGAGCAATATTTCTTGATTTGATGTGCAGTATTTCAGTAAAGATGCGTTTATTCAATAATGGATAGATAGAACTTTTGAAATGTGAATAAAGGATAAAAAAGAGAGATGTTCACTTTTTATTATGTATCTTTGATGGCTTTTTTTTAAAAGAACGACTAAAATGGACAACAATTAAATGAATAATGAAGAAAAAGACAGAAATATAGCGCATGTCGTTTTAGCATGTTTCGTGGACGATCTAAACTTTACTCGCCTTTTCGCAACAGCTTCAGTTGGAGTTGATCATGTAATTATCTCCATCAAATTAATTTCCTTTTTTAGACTAGGAACTTAGAGAATAGATCTCTTTTCCTATAGATTTCTTCTATATTGGTGAAGAATCTACAATATGTTCTCAACTCTTAATTAAAAGAGGTTGGGTTCTTTGCAATAAACTAGATAAAAATGTGTTATAGACTATTTTAGATTATGCGTATTGTACTGTTTTGCGAAAACAAATATGCCATAGATATATTATACCCAATATATAAAGAAGCGATCAAATCTTCGGATAATGACCTTCTTTGGTATGTACATCAGGCGAAAATACCACAATTTCCTTTAAATGGAAAGGTGGATTACACCAATGTAATGCAAGAAGTGTATGACTTTTCTCCGGAAGCTGTTTTTGTACCGGGAAATATCGTGCCTTACTATTTGCCTGGAGTGAAGATTCAGGTGTTTCATGGGTATGCCGCAGAGAAAAAAGATCATTGGATTATTAGGCGATATTTTGATGTTTATTTTACTCAAGGGCCTTTTTTTACAAGCGGTTTTTCTGCATTGGCAAAAAAATATGAGGACTTTGAAGTTGTGGAAACCGGCTGGCCTAAGCAAGATTGGATAAAGAAACATTGGCACGACTTTGATGAAAAAAAGGCGGAACTATTATCTGATCACCAAAGAAAGCAGGTAGTGCTGTATGCTCCGACTTTCTCTCCTTCTTTAACTTCATTGCCCTATATAAAAGAGGCCCTTGTCAATTTGGTGAGAGAGAAGGATATTATTCTATTACTCAAATTTCATCCTTTGACAAAACAGGAATGGGTGGAAGAATATAGATCGCTGGCAGACCAAGAAGAACATATTATCTGGATTAATGATTTTGATGTTACAAAATATCAACTGATGTCTGATGTGATGATTAGCGATACATCATCTACCGTGTATGAATTCTTATTGCTAAATAGACCAGTTATCACTTTTCGTACTATTTCCAAAGATATATATTGGACAAACATAACTGAAACGTCGGAGTTAATAGAGGCTTTTGAGCAGGTGCATTGTGATGAAGGTTCTATTCAAAAACGTCAATGGGTTGTGGATAACTATGATCCTTATTTGGATGGGAATGTTTGTAAACGAATGCTTGCTGCTGCTGCTGATTATATTGACAGGCACGGTGTGCCAAAGGAGCGAAAACTGAATATTTGGCGGAAATATACAAGCATAAAAACTTTTGGACGAATAAAACGATAGAACTATGAAATTATACACATTTCCGGGGAATATAGAAGACGAAATACTTCAAATAGGATCTCAGCAGATACCATATATGCGCACTGCTGAATTTTCGACTTTAGTTAAACAATCAGAGCAGATGTTGCTTGAATTGATTAAGTGCTCTAATGGGCGTGTTATCTTTTATACAGCATCGGGTACAGGTGCTATGGAGGCTGCGGTAACCAACTTTGTGACGCAACGAAGAAAAGCTTTTGTCATAGCAGGCGGATCTTTTGGCTTTCGTTGGAAAAGCCTATGCGAGTATTACGCTTGTCCGAATGATGTTTTTGAAGTGCCTTTTGCTAAAGATATAGATTACGACAAATTAGAAGCGTCAGTAATGGAATCTCAACCTGATGTTTTTCTCTGTCAGCATCATGAAACCTCTACAGGGCAATTATTCGATTTAGCAAAGATTTCTACGATTTGCCGCAGACATGGTATTTACCTGATTGTTGATGTGATAAGTTCGTTTCTGGCTGATCCTCTTGATATGGATGCACTTGGCATTGATATGTGTATTACTAGCAGCCAGAAGGGGCTGAATATTGCTCCAGGACTATCTTTTGTTGTGCTTTCGGAGAGAATGCTGAAAGAGCCCTTCGCACAAAGAGGCTATTATTTCGATTTTGTCGAGAATCTTAAAAATTTGGAGCGAGGGCAGACTCCTTATAGTCCGGCTACTAGTCTTTTTATGCAGTTGCATGCTCGTTTAGAGAAAGATGTGTTAATAGGCGTTGAAGCTATTATTGATGAGGTGCGAGATAAAGCTTATTATTTCCGAAGCCTTTGTGAAAAGAATGGGTGGGAGGTTCCGGCAGAGGTTCCTTCTAATAGCATCACAGGCTTTTTTGTTCATAGGAATGGCGATGTTCTCTTTACAGAACTTTTGAAACAAAACATTTATATAATGCCTGGAGGTACTCCGCATTATTTTCGTGTATCTCACTTGGGAGTGCAAACAAAAGAAGACCTAAATGACTTGGCAGCACGTATTAAAGAAATAGAAAAACGTTAACCTAAATAGTTATGGACAAAAAAATAGTAAGAGTTTTCACTTCTGGTAGTTTCGATTTATTTCATGTTGGGCATTTGAATATATTGGAGAAATCGGCAGCCTTGGGGGACGAACTTATCGTTGGTGTGAGTACCGATGAACTTATTGAGAAATATAAAGGTATGAAACCTATTATCCCTTTTGAACAACGTTTTAGGATTATTTCTTCTCTTAAGTGTGTTACGAAAGTCGTGAGACAAGTGAAACTGACCGAGATTGCTCAACTTTGTAAGGAAGATATTGATATTGTGACGATTGGCGATGATTGGAAGAATAAATATCTGGAAGGGTTAGATTGGATGAAGTCTCAACCGAACAAAAGAGTTGTATATTTTCCATACACTCCCGACATTAGTACTACCTGTATTAAAAAAGAGATCATTGATTGTAGCAACCAAATCGTTGAGGCTGCTCTCCAACGTGAAGCAGTTCTTGAATATAATTGGATGGAAGATGAGAGAAGGAGGAAATAAATAAACCTAAATTTTGAAAATTATGTTTGTTTCATTATTAATCTCCACTTATAACAGGAAAGAAGCTTTGGCCCTTTCTTTGCATAGTGTATCTGCTCAAATGGTGAAGCCGGATGAGATTGTGATAGCCGATGACGGTTCGCAAGATGACACATGCCAGCTCATTGAGCAGTTTAGGAAGAAGGTTGATATACCGATTGTACATGTATGGCATGAGGATAATGGCTTTAGACTTTCAGCCATTCGTAATAAGGCAATAGTTGCGGCTAAGGGGGATTATATTATCCAGATTGATGGAGATGTTATTCTCAATAAATATTTTATTGCAGATCATCTTGAGTTAGCGGAAAGAGGCTTTTTTGTTTGTGGCAGTCGTGTTGGCTTAGGTCCTATTTCTACTCGCCGTCTGCTCGCCGGTTATAATTATACCCCATCATTTATTAAGCAAGGCCCTAAATATATGTTCAATGGGATTCGCTCACGTATGCTGAGGCATTATTTAGCAAAACGCTATGCGCAGAAAAATATTTCACGACTGAGGGGGTGTAACATGGCCTTTTGGAAAGAGGATTTGTTGCGTGTAAACGGATATAATGAAGACCTGACAATGTGGGGACAAGAAGATACTGAAATAGCTTACCGTCTCATACATGCAGGTGTAAAGAAGATGTATCTTAAAATGGGGGGAGTACAGTTTCATCTGTATCATGCGATGGCTTCAAATGAAAATGCAGCCTTCCATAGCAAGGTGCTTGAGCGGGTTATAGAAGAGAATATTGATTGGTGTGAAAATGGGATTTTGAAGAAATAACCTTTTTGAAAAGGCTTAATACCTCTTCTCCTTTCGTGGAAATATTTTTCTATAAAAAATGATTACTGAGGCATATCGTTCAAAGTGATTGAATATGAAATATCGCCTTAATGCATTAACAATCCCAATTTCTTTTCTAGTTAAACGATCGTATTGGTGAGCTATATGTAAGAGTTCATTGATACATTCCTTATTTATAGAAGATTTTGGCAGTAGTATAGTATGATTTATGATATGTAATGCTTCTTTTAAAGGCCTAAATGGGATTTGTCGTATCACTTTTTTTTCAATAGAAAATTGAAACTGATTATGAAGCGATTGTAAATATTGAACTTCAAAAATAGGATTAAAAGGAACATTAGTAACACTTCCTCGACGTATGCGATAATGATATTTGGGGATGGAGCTTAGAACCACCTTTTGAGCATTATGAAACACTTTGTGTTGTACTGCCATATCTTCAAAAATTTTCCCTGTAGGAAAGCGTATGTCGTTGAATAGCTCACGTTTTGATAGCTTCTCCCATAAGTAATTCCTAATTTTGGTGTCTTGAAGTAAACAAATTATAGCCTCATCACGATTCAATTCTTGGATAATACCATCGTTGTTAGAATCGATTTCAGTAGTGTCACTAAATTCTGAAAAATGTGTGCATATTGAAATGTCTGCTTTGTATTGGATAATTAGATTGTATAATGTTTCATACATGTCTTTTTCTATCCAGTCGTCCCCATCAACAAAACCGATATATACACCGTGTGCATTGTCAAGTCCTACATTCCTGGAATAACTTAAACCATTATTTTTTTGATGTATAACTTTAATTCGATTATCATGTGTGGCAAATTCATCGCAAATAATAGGGGTATTATCGGTAGAACCGTCATTGATTATTATAATTTCTAAATTTCTGTAAGTTTGTTCAATGATAGAAATTAAGCATTTTCTAAGATAATCCTCAATGTTATAAACGGGTATAATAATGCTAATAAGTGGGCGTGGTGATTGCTCTTCCATACAATAAATAGGGTTTAGGTATGTCTTTTTTTAATTGCTCTGCAAAAATACATAAACTATTTAAATTAGCCAATCAATAGTCTATAAAAGCGTGTTAGAAAGAAACTAATAATAAATGCTATAGAAACGACCAATAAATATTTTTTTTATCTTCGCAAGAGAAACTTTGATAAAGAAAGAGATGAAGTTTATGTTCTTACAAATGATTTACGGTTATTGAAATTCTAGGTCGAGATTATCCTTATTGGCATTTTATGCATTCACAGAACCTTCAGAAAGAAGTTATTTTCATCAATCTTTTTAAAATAAAATGCGGATGGTAAAAGAAAAAGCTGATTAAGCTCTTTCCCTCCATAGTATTGCTCAAAAGTTCTGAACTGTTTGTTGGCACATTAAGTTTGATTCCTTAAATGTTTTTGGGAATGTGTCTGAATCGTGTTTACGAAATTGATCTTGATGAATGGACTATCTGGTAGGAAAGTCTGTTGAAGATCTGGTTTATAAAAAAAAGCTGTATCTTTGCATTCTAAACATTTATTCTATAACAAGCAATGAAGGAATTCTTTCAACTCATGAAGCGATTTTTATCGCCTTATAAAAAGTACTTGGTCTGGGCCGTGCTTTTAAATCTGCTATCTGCTGTATTCAATATTTTCTCATTTACTTTGCTGATTCCCATTCTGCAGATACTCTTTAAGATGGACAATAAGCTTTATGAATTTATGCCTTGGGACTCTGCCGGAGGATTAAAAGAGGTGGCTGTGAATAATTTCTACTACTATGTTACTGAGATGATATCGACTAGTGGGCCATCACTGACATTGCTTTTTCTTGGACTCTTTTTGGCTTTTATGACGATGTTGAAGACTTCTTGCTATTTTGCTTCTTCTGCTGTTATGATCCCGTTGCGAACGGGAGTGGTTAGAGATATACGTATCATGGTTTATTCTAAAGTAATGTCTCTTCCATTGGGCTTCTTCTCAGAAGAACGCAAAGGGGATATTATCGCTCGTATGAGTGGAGACGTGGGTGAGGTGGAGAATTCTATTACCAGTTCACTGGATATGCTGATTAAAAACCCGATACTGATTGTGATGTATTTCGCTACATTGGTGGTAACGAGCTGGCAATTAACTCTATTTACCTTGATTGTACTGCCGGGGATGGCTTGGGCCATGGGAACAGTCGGAAAGAAACTAAAACGTCAATCACTTGAGGCTCAGGCTAAGTGGAGTGACACGATGTCTCAGCTTGAAGAAACATTGGGCGGCTTGCGTATTATAAAAGCTTTTATTGCTGAAAAGAAAATGGTTGATCGCTTTACGAAATGTAGTAATGAATATAGGGATGCGACGAATAGGGTAGCCATGCGGCAGGCTTTAGCACACCCGATGAGTGAGTTCTTAGGAACGCTACTTATTGTAGTAGTGTTGTGGTTTGGTGGTTCGTTGATATTAGGGCATAATTCATCTATTGAGGCACCTACTTTTATCTTTTATATGGTGATTTTGTATAGCGTTATTAATCCTTTAAAAGAGTTCTCCAAAGCCGGTTATAACATTCCGAAGGGCTTGGCTTCTATGGAGCGTGTAGATAAGATTCTGAAAGCAGAGAATAAAATATTAGAGATCGCTAATCCAAAACCTTTGAAAGGACTTAATGAGGCGGTAGAGTTTAACGACATCTCTTTCAGTTATGATACGCGAAGAGATGTGTTGAAACATGTTAGTCTAAGGGTACCGAAAGGAAAGACTGTTGCGCTGGTTGGACAATCCGGTTCCGGCAAATCGACATTGGTTGATCTTTTGCCGCGTTATCACGATGTGCAACAGGGGAATATAAATATTGATGGCGTTAGTATCAAAGATGTTCGTATCTCTGATTTGCGTGGACTTATAGGGAATGTGAACCAAGATGCTATCTTGTTTAATGATACTTTCTTTAATAACATTGCTTTTGGTGTAGAAAATGCTACGATGGAGCAAGTGATTGAGGCGGCGAAGATAGCCAATGCTCACGATTTTATCATGGAGAAGGAAGAGGGATATAATACGAATATTGGAGATCGAGGTGGTAAACTATCCGGAGGTCAAAGGCAACGTATTAGTATTGCTCGTGCTATATTGAAGAATCCTCCTATTTTGATTTTAGATGAAGCTACTTCGGCTTTGGATACAGAGTCAGAACGTTTAGTGCAAGAAGCTCTGGAAAGATTGATGCAGACGCGTACAACTATTGCGATCGCTCATAGACTTTCGACCATTAAGAATGCAGATGAAATATGTGTGCTTTATGAAGGGGAAATTGTAGAGAGAGGTAGGCACGAGGAGTTGTTAGCTCTGAATGGATATTACAAGCGCTTGAATGATATGCAAAGTTTATAATTATTTTCTTCCAAAATCAGCAGGTATCTCACCCCATTTTTTTGTTTCCCATTTTAATATCGGGGTGGTATATTTGTTTTCTTTCAACCATTTCTCAGCACGCTCGATGAGCTGAAACAAGGCTTCAGTCTCTAAGGTGCGGGGAAGTTTGGTCTTACATTTCTTTTGCTTTACCCAACTGATGGCATTGACGCTATCGCTGTAGATAGGCATGTCGAATCCTTTCTGTTTTAAAAGGGCTAAGCCATGAACAAGTGCGAGAAATTCTCCAATATTGTTTGTTCCTCGCATTGGGCCGAAGCGGAAGATTTCTTGCATGCTGGCTACATATACACCTCTATATTCCATTGGTCCCGGGTTGCCGCTGCATGCTGCATCTACAGCTAAGCTGTTGTCAATAATGGCTTCCGACAAGGTTTCAGGTTTGGGGGGCGCCGCTTTGGCCTTTTTGCCTATATATGCGTAGGGGGATGAGGCAAAAGCTTGTTCGGCTTCTTCCCGAGTATCGAAAGATTTGTATTTGGCGCTTTCGTATCCTTTGGTCTGGAGTAAACAGTCATTCCAACTGGCGTAAATACCCGGAGTTACACCATCCCAAACTACATAGAATTTTTGCTTTGCCATCTTTCCTCCTGACTATTTGTTTAAATGCTGTAGCAAAGGTACAACTATTTTTTATTTTCGAACAAGTTACTTCCTTTGGTTGTTATACCACATGAAATAATTAATTTAATAATGGAGGACTGGTATATGAAAAGATCTTTTGAAGAAGCTTTGAAACATAGAAGGAGTTATTACTCGATAAACGATGAATCTCCTATTTCTGATTTGGAGATTGAACAAATTATTAATACGGCAGTGACTCATGTGCCTTCTTCTTTTAACTCTCAATCAACACGTGTGGTGTTACTTTTAGGGGAACATCATCAGAAGTTGTGGAATATAGTGAAAGATACATTGAAGAAGATGATCTCGGCTGAAGCATTTTCGCAGACTGAAGCTAAAATAGATGGTTGCTTTGCCAGTGGACACGGAACTGTTCTATTTTTTGAAGACCAAACCGTGGTCGAGGAATTGCAAAATGCTTTTCCCAGCTATGCTGATAATTTTCCTATATGGTCCATGCATACTTCTGCAATGCACCAATTGGCTATCTGGACAATGCTTGAAGATGCAGGCCTAGGAGCTACTCTACAACATTACAATCCATTGATTGATGATGAAGTAAGAACTACGTGGGATTTGCCTGTTTCTTGGAAATTGATAGCCGAAATGCCATTTGGTACTCCTGTCACAGAGCCTGGCAACAAGGAATTCAAAGACTTGAAAGAAAGAGTGAAAGTTTTTAAGTAAGTGTTCGATCTGTTTTTACTGAGGTTGTGTACTGCTTTCAGTATTGTGTTTTCTGCTATATTTCTTAGGCAACTTGGTTTATTGTATAGTCAAATTGATTATCTTTGTTCGGAACTAATAGCAACGCAACATTATGATTCGTATCTTTTTGACCGGTTATATGGGAGCTGGGAAGACAACCTTAGGAAAAGCTTTTGCTCGGAAGAATAATTTATCTTTCATTGATCTTGATTGGTATATTGAAGGACACTTTCACAAAACAGTGCAGGAGCTATTCATTGAATATGGTGAAGCGGGCTTTCGCGAACTGGAAAGAAATATGTTGCATGAGGTTGCTGCATTTGAAGATGTTGTGATCTCTACGGGCGGAGGGACTCCTTGTTTTTTTGATAATATGTCGTTTATGAATGGATGTGGAAAAACAGTCTTTTTGAATGTGAATCCTGATGTTCTATTCCATCGGTTGCGCATAGCCAAACAGCAGCGTCCTATATTGCAGGGAAAGAAAGATGAAGAACTGACTGCCTTTATTGTTGAAGCGCTAGAGAAACGTGCTTCGTTTTATATGCAGGCGCAGTATGTTTTTAATGCTGATGAGTTGGAGAATTGTAAGCAGATTGAAAGCTCGGTGTTACATTTAGAGAAATTACTTAATCTTTCATTCTGAAATAAGAAAAACAAATCAGAGATATAATCATGGCACATCATCTAAATACAAATAAACAATTCATGGTAGGCAATGGGCTTTTGGCGTTTGCTGTTATCATTGTAGTAGTTCTCTTTGTCTATATTAGCATGAAGATGCAACAAGATAAGAAATCCGAACGAAATTATGTCGAAACTTATGTTGTTACTCTGGAGAAAGGGTTTGTTGGTGATTCACTTTCGCTGTTTGTGAATGATAGTCTTGTAATGAATAGCCTGATTAAGGCAGAACCTGCTTTAGTCGAAATAAAACGCTTTGCCAAACAGAGTGCGCTGATGATAGTGGATAACCGAACTCAGAAGGTCTCGACATTCGATTTAAGTGAAAAAGGTGGAAAGTATCGCTTTGAAAAAGAGGATGGCGCTATAAAGCAATTGGCACAAGAGTGATTTAAATATCTGTTTTATACTTCTTAAGTTCTTCGCGTAGGATCAATGCTTTTCCATCAGTATAGCTATTGAGTAAATCCCAAAATCGTTCACCGTGGTTCATCTCTCTTGTATGACAGAGCTCATGTAACAGTACATAATCTATCAAATGCTGAGGTAAAAGGACTAAAAAGTAGGAGAGATTAATGCCTTTTTGGGCGGAACAACTACCCCACCGGCCACGGCTTGAATTGATCTTCACACTTTTATAACGCAATTTGTTTTGTTCGGCAAGCGTATAGAGCCTGGGTGGAAGAATGATCTTGGCATTTCTACGCAAGGCTTCCTCTATTACTTTACGTAACCAAGTCTGTAGCTTCTCGTCTGCAAAATCTGCACTTGGCGGGCAAATGATCTGCATCTCTCCCAATTCTGAGTGAGCAAGGAATTGGTCACGATTATCTTTGATCAAGGATAGTCTGAAATATTCAGTATTAATCTTATAATCGAGGTTGATTAAAGAGTTAGAGAGTTTGTCTTTAGAAGCTAATAGCTTGGCACGGAGTTGTTCTACGGCAGCTTCTACCTCCTTTTCTGAGGTCTGAGGAGGAACTGTGACGGTAATTTCATTGTTCTTGGTACGAAAAATAAGTCGCTTGGCACGCGAATTTATGCGTACTATTAGGCGTCCTAGTTCTTTGTCTTCTATTACTTTATCCAATTTTATCAAATCAATTTATTGCGGAACATTTATTTAAAAGATGGGTGATGAGAATCATGCAAATTAATGCATAATATTTTGAACAGGCAAACGAATAATTGTTTCAATTTTAAAAAAAGGTTGCAGTGAGTGCAACTTTTTGCGTTATGTTTGCGTCTAATATACAAAATGAACTTAAAAAGATAGTCATGAAAACAGGAATGAAACTTTTATCGGTAACGCTTCTTCTGGTAGGATTGCTCACTGGTTGTACCGTCTTAGGTGATAGCATAAAACCTAGTAAGAATTATATCACTCGAAAGTATAAAGTAAAAGAGTTTAATAAGATTGACGTCAGTACTGTGGGTGACGTATTCTTTAGTCAATCTACAGACGGAACGACTTCTGTGCAAATCTATGGTCCTGATAACATCATTGCTCTCATGCAGGTTGAGGTGAAGGATAATACATTGATTTTGAATACAGAGAAGCACAACAAAATAAGGAACTTAAAAAAAATGAAGATTACGATAAGTTCTCCCGCCTTGATCGGACTTTATTTTAAAGGTGTTGGTGATATTTCCATTGAAGATAGCCTTGTAACTTCTGACTTGGAAATAGAAAGTAAGGGAGTTGGCAATGTAAAGGTACATTCCGTGCAATGCGAAGAACTTAAAGTCAGTTCGATGGGGGTTGGTAATGTGGAATTGCAAGGTTTGGCAAAGGAGGCGTTTTTTGCTTCTAAAGGTGTGGGTGATATTGAAGCGGTGAATCTAAAGGCGCAATCTGTAGAGGCTTCCTCTCAAGGAGTTGGGAATATCTCTTGCTATGCTACAGAGTCATTGTCGGCTTCGGTGAAAGGTGTTGGCAGTATTAATTATAAAGGTATGCCTAAAGAGAAGAATTTCAATAAAGGTGGCATCGGTACAATAAAAGCATTTTAAATAAATGAAGATTATGAAACAGAAGTTGTATTCTAGTGTAGTGTTAGCTATGCTGTTATTTATTTCATCATGTACGCAGGCCCAAAGAGTTGTGGGGAGTGGTAACCTTGTTACTAAAGGGGTTAGAGTGGGGAGCTTCAATAGCCTGAAACTTCAGGGAAGTCCCGATGTAATTTATAAGCAAACGGCTGGTAAGCCTTCGGTAGAACTGTATGGCTCTGATAATATTGTGAATCTCTTAGAGGTAAGAACGGAGAATGGCATCTTACTGATTAAATTTAAAGATAACGTGAATATACTCAATAGAGGAAAGTTAGAAGTTCGGGTGTCAGGGCCATCTCTGGAGCAAATAAATATTCAAGGATCGGGAGACGTTTTGCTAGTTAATGGGATGAAAAGTGACAAAGGCATCGCGTTCTCTATCCAAGGTTCGGGTGACATTGAGGGTAAAGGCATTAAGTGTCCTCTTCTGTCACTGTCAGTAAGAGGCTCAGGTGATATTGATTTGAGTGAGGTAAGTAGCCGCCGAACCGATGTGAAGATAGCTGGTTCTGGAGATATTTCATTAAGCGGAAGATCTCAGGAAGTAGATTTTGGCGTTTCCGGCTCGGGTGATATCAATGCTGCGGGATTAATGGCGCAGAAAGTTTTGGCCAAGATTAGTGGCTCGGGCGATATCTCGTGTTATGCTACTGACTATCTAACGGGAAGCGTAAGCGGTAGTGGTGATGTGGCTTATAAAGGAAATCCAAGAATCGAATTCTCTAAAAAGGGATTGCATAAATTATAAAATTCTCTCTTAATTTAACTGACCTCGTAATGGGGAAAACTGGGAGTGTTCGTGACGAATACTCCTTTTTTATGGTTATCAGGTTACAATAGTCGTAATGTTATATGTGTGGGGCTTAAAATAATAAAAGGGTTACTACCTTTCGTAGCAACCCCTTTTATCTTAGTTATTTACAAAAAAGTTAAGAGAGTTGAAACTTCACAGTTTCACGTTGTTTTAATAAAGCACACTAACTGTTGTATATATTTAAAGCAAATGAAAATTACACATTAATTTTTTATTCTATTTCATAGAATTAGCTAATTTCGAAATGAAATCGGCGCTCATAATGCCGGTGAAATTGATTACCATAAAATGGTTTTTCTCGTGCATGAGCATAACTAATTCAACAATCGCCTCATTTTTCTTTCTTACCATAATCTGGCAATTTTCTGACTTATCACGGAAAGAAAGAAATGGTTCAAATCTATCAGAGTTCTTCTCTACCACCTTTAAAGCTTCATTATAATAGGTTTTCCCTTTCACTTTAGAGGTAAGCATCTGCATGCTTTTTAGGTTCGATATTATTTCCAAAACGCCTTCGTCTTTTTCAGAATCATTTTTTAGTATCTCTTCCATCATTTTCGGGCTGATTGTGACGCAAGACAGATTTGTATCTGTTTTATGTTCCGCCAAAAAGCGAGTGGCAAAGTCTTGTGCTGATACGAAGACAGACAATAATGTCATCAAATATATTAAAAGAGCTCTTTTTCTCATTCTTTTATCACTTCAGCTTTAGCTTTTATGCTATCGGCAAAATGTTGGTCCTGTGATTTGTTTATCCCTTCAGATAGCATCATTAATGCAGAAGATACTTCCTTATATGCTACTTCAGGGTCATCGTACGTGTCTGTATATGCGTCGTAATTGTAATCTAATTTATCATCGCCAAAGAATGTCTGTTGAGCAACATTACCTAATGACAACATTACTGCTACTACTGCTGCAGCCTTAAAGAAAGGCATAAATCTAGTGGTAAGGGTTAACCTCCTAGCTTTTACGACAGGAGTTTCTATCTGAGACAAAATTCGCATATCAAAGTCTTTACCTAGACCAACTTCTTGCTGAAGTTGCTGATACACAAATAGATTTTTATACTGTAACAGATGAGCGGGAATTTCTTTATTTTTCATAAAGAAAACTCGCAATTCGGCTTCGTCCTCCAAAGAGGTTTGACATTGCCAATATTGCTCCAAAAGCTGTTCTATATATTTATAATCCATATTCTTCTATTTCAGTATACCGTTGTTTTACTTTTTGCCTTGCTCTAAAGAGGTTTACTTTAACTTGTTCCTCTGTTAGATTCAATATGCTCGCAATTTCTTTATACGTTTCTCCTTCAATATCTCTTAACTGCATAATCAGCCTTTGTTTTTCAGGAAGATCGTTAATCAACTGATGAATGAGTTTCATTTGTTCTTCATTAACCAATTGGTCATAAGGACCTAATGCGTCATTGGCTTCGTCTAAATCGGGAGTCAGTTCAACGTTTTGAGCTTCTTTCTTTTGGCTACGGTCAATTGCTAAGTTTTTAGCAATTACCAAACAGTAAGCTTCAATAGATTCAAACTGAGACCATTCTTCACGTTTATTCCATACTCGAATCATCGTATCTTGTACGACATCCTCAGCCTCGGCTCTGTCGAGGGTAATTCTGAGTGCTAACCGAAAGAGTTTATCTTTCAAAGGCAGTATGTCATTTCGGAAGCTAATTTCTTGCATCTCTATAATAGTGACGGGTGAGTATTTGAAAAGTTACAGTCTCACTCTTCTTTTTTTTGAATTATTTTTTAATTCGTGTTCCTTCAATGGAATTTATGCTAGATGCCAGAGTAATAACGACCTCTGAGACTCCTGCTTCTAAAGCGTCGAAGGCATTCTCTAGTTTTGGTATCATTCCTCCTTGAATGACTCCATTATTCACATATGCTTCGAAATCCGACCGGGTTATAAAAGGAATAACACTGTCATCATCCGTTTCATTGCGAAGCACGCCTTTCTTTTCGAAACAATAAATTAAAGTTACGTCAAAATCCCGGGCAAGTGCTTTCGCTGTTTCCCCAGCAATAGTATCTGCATTGGTGTTCAGCATATTTCCCTTACCATCATGGGTCAATGGCGCTAAAACTGGTACAATGTCTTTCTCTAGTAACTCGGTAAGTATTGCTGTGTCAACGTTTTCTACATCGCCCACAAAACCATAGTCGACATCTTTAGCCGGACGTTTTTTTGATTGGATAATATTCATGTCGGCTCCGGTGAGGCCCAAGGCGTTTATTCCTCTGCTTTGTAAGGCGGCCACAATGTTCTTGTTCACAAGTCCCCCATATACCATTGTTACCACTTTTAGTGTTTCGGCATCTGTAATACGCCTGCCGTTCACCATCTTGCTTTCAATACCCAGTTGCGAGGCTATTTTCGTCGCCGAACGTCCACCTCCGTGTACCAGTATCTTGCAACCGTCTATTTTGGCGAAATCAGTCAGCAAACTATTTAGAGAAGATTCTTCTTCTACAATTTTTCCACCTACTTTAATCACTGTTAATTTCTTCTTCATCTTTTCTGCTTTAGTTTTAGCGAAAAAGCAAAAGCATGCGTTCTGCATCTTTATAATTTAGTTACAAAGTTACAAAACGCATGCAGTGCGTCTTTCAAATTCTTATTTATATTCTTTAATTACTCCAAGTAGGTATATCCATAAAGTCCAGAGCGATAGTTAGATAAGAATTCTTTCCCTTCTTCTACTGTTATTTTCCCTTCTTTTACCGATTTTGTGACCCAAGTCTCTAAAGTACGGACAAGCTTCTTTGGGCTGTATTGTACGTAATCTAAGACTTCCGCAACTGTTTCTCCGTCAATAATCTGTTCTATATTGTAACCTTTATCATTTACCGACACATGCACTGCGTTGGTATCTCCAAACAGGTTATGCATGTCACCTAGTATCTCTTGATAGGCTCCTACCAGGAACGCGCCTAAATAATAAGCTTCTTTACTCTTTAAACTATGTACAGGAAGATAGTGAGACGCATTTTTTGTGGAAATAAAGTTCGCTATTTTCCCATCAGAATCGCATGTTACATCCTGCAAAGTGGCTGAACGATCAGGCTTTTCATCCAATCGCTGTATTGGCATTATCGGAAATATTTGATCTATAGCCCAGGAATCTGGTAAAGATTGAAATAGAGAGAAATTACAAAAATATTTATCAGCTAGTAACTTGGACAAACCTCGAAATTCATCTGGAGCATGTTTTAGCCCTGAGGCTATTTGGTTTATTTCACGGGTGATCGACCAATACAATCGCTCTATTTGTGCACGTGTCTTTAAATCTACTATGCCATGGCTGAAAAGATCCAAGGCTTCTTCTCGTATTTGTTGTGCATCGTGCCATGCTTCCAACATTTTATTCTGATTTAGCGTATCCCAAATACTATATAGGTCTTGTACCAGCTCATGATCCTTCTCTGTTACTACTATATCATCATCCCATTCTGGTAATGTCGTTGTTTCCAAGACTTCAAATATAAGCACCGAGTGGTGAGCAGTCAGTGCTCGTCCACTTTCGGTGATGATATTTGGATGTGGTATTCCATTTTTGTCGCTTACGTCGACAAGGGTTGAAATAGAGTCGTTTACATATTCTTGGATGGAATAATTTACGCTACTCTCACTATTTGATGAACGAGTGCCGTCATAATCAACACCTAGTCCTCCTCCAATATCAACGAATTCAATTTTGAATCCCATTGCATGAAGTTGAACATAAAATTGAGAGGCTTCTCGTAATGCTGTTTTGATACGACGAATTTTTGTAACCTGACTGCCAATATGGAAGTGAATTAACTTTAGGCATTCTTTCATTTCTTTTTTTTCCAGGAAATCAAGTGCTTCAAGCAACTCGCTTGATGTGAGGCCAAATTTACTGGCATCTCCTCCTGATTCTTCCCATTTGCCACTACCAGATGAAGCTAACTTAATGCGTATGCCAATGTTAGGTCTTATATTTAATTGTTTGGCTATCTTAGCTATCAATTTTAGTTCATTGAGCTTCTCAACAACAAGAAAAATTCTTTTTCCCATTTTCTGCGCTAGGAGTGCTAACTCTATGTAACTTTCATCTTTGTATCCATTGCAAATGATTAAAGAATCAGAGTCTGTATTAACAGCTATCACAGCATGAAGTTCTGGCTTTGAGCCGGCTTCTAAGCCTAGATTAAATTTCTTTCCATGACTGATAATTTCTTCAACAACCGGACGCATTTGATTTACCTTGATCGGATAAATTATAAAGTTCTGGGCCTTGTAACTGTATTCTTCGGCTGCTTGTTCAAAGCAACGGGCTGTTTTCTCGATTCGATTGTCCAATATATCCGGAAAACGTATCAGCATAGGAGCAGCTACATCACGCAATTGCAATTCATCAACCAGTTCTTTTAAATCAACTCCAACTCCATCCTTGCGAGGAGTGACTACAACATGCCCTTTTTCATTAATACCAAAGTACGAGGTTCCCCAACCAGTAATGTTGTAAAGTTCCTCCGAATCTTCAATACGCCATTTTCTCATTTCTTTTTCAGTCGTTATTTATAAATAATGTGGCAAAAATACGTATTAATCTATAGTATTCAATCATAAATCTCTTGATTTTTTTCGCTAATATTTTGTAGTCGAATAGATTATTTGTATCTTTGCACCGGAAACGGATGAAAGGTGGAGGGGCGATTTGGCTCCTTTTTTTGTACTTATATAATTAGTTCATGATAGAAAAAAAAACGGTTTGCCAAATTGTTGAGGAATGGCTTGAAGAAAAAGACTACTTTCTGGTAGAAGTAACTGTTAGTTCTGACGATAAAATTGTCGTTGAAATAGATCATGCAGAAGGAGTTTGGATTGAAGACTGCGTAGAGTTAAGCCGATTCATAGAGTCTAAACTTAATCGTGAAGAAACTGATTATGAGCTAGAAGTGGGATCTGCTGGTATAGGGCAACCTTTCAAAGTACTTCAGCAATATCATATTCATATTGGAAGTGATGTGGAAGTGTTGACTAAAGATGGGCGTAAACTGACGGGGGTTTTGAAAGAAGCTAATGAAGAAAAGTTTGTGGTTGAGGTGCGAAAAAAAGTAAAAACAGAAGGAAGCAAACGTCCTAAGCTACAAGAAGAGGATGAAACTTTCACTTATCCTGAGATAAAATACACTAAATACTTAATTAGTTTTAAATAATTATGGCCAAGAAAGAGGAAACAATCAGTTTGATTGATACATTTTCGGAGTTTAAAGAACTCAAAAATATCGATAGAACAACTATGGTGAGTGTGCTCGAAGAGTCTTTCCGTAGTGTGCTCGCGAAAATGTTTGGCACAGACGAAAATTACGATGTTATTGTAAATCCTGATAAAGGGGATTTTGAGATATGGCGTAATCGTGAAGTTGTAGCGGATGAAGATTTGACGAATCCGAATATGCAGATTCCATTGACGGAAGCCCAGAAAATAGATGCTTCGTTTGAAGTTGGTGAGGAAGTGACAGATGAAGTCATTTTTGCCAAATTCGGACGTCGTGCAATCTTAAATCTTCGCCAGACATTGGCCTCTAAAATTCTTGAGCTTGAGAAAGATAGTCTTTACAATAAATATATAGATCAAGTAGGTACTATAATCAATGCGGAAGTATATCAGATCTGGAAGAAAGAAATTTTGCTACTTGATGACGAAGGGAATGAGTTATTGTTGCCTAAAACAGAGCAAATTCCTAGCGATTTTTATCGTAAGGGAGAGACAGCACGTGCTGTTGTAGCTCGTGTAGATAATAAAAACAACAATCCGAAAATTATTCTTTCACGCACGTCTCCAGTATTTCTTCAACGCTTGTTTGAGATGGAAGTGCCTGAAATAAATGATGGATTAATTACAATTAAGAAAATAGCTCGTATACCAGGTGAACGTGCAAAGATTGCTGTGGAATCTTATGATGACAGAATTGATCCCGTGGGAGCTTGTGTAGGAGTAAAGGGTAGCCGTATACATGGCATTGTACGTGAATTGCGGAATGAAAATATTGATGTGATCAATTACACTTCGAATCTTTCATTGTTTATTCAACGTTCTCTCAGCCCAGCAAAGGTCTCTTCCATCAGACTGAATGAGGAAGAACGTAGAGCGGAAGTTTTCCTTAAACCGGAAGAAGTCTCGCTAGCTATTGGAAAAGGTGGTTTGAATATCAAACTGGCCAGTATGTTGACCGAATACACTATAGACGTATTCCGTGAATTGGATGAAACCGCGCAGGATGAAGATATCTATCTTGATGAATTCAGTGATGAAATTGATGGATGGGTTATTGATGCTATTAAGAGCATAGGCATTGATACGGCGAAGGCTGTATTGAGTGCTCCTCGTGAGATGTTGATTGAAAAAACGGATCTGGAAGAAGAAACAGTGGACGAGGTATTGCGTATTTTGAAATCGGAGTTTGAAGAAAATTAATATTTAATAGCTAGGTCACTTCATTCTTCATTTAATTTAAACTATGACGATAAGGTTAAGCAAAGTTACAAGAGATTTGAATGTGGGAATCACGACGGTTGTTGAGTTCTTGCAAAAGAAAGGGTATTCTATTGAGGCAAGCCCTAATGCGAAAATTACCGAGGAACAATATGCTATGCTCGTGAAAGCGTTCAGCACAGATAAGAACTTGAGGATAGAATCTGAACGTTTCATTCAGGAACGTCAGAATAAAGATCGTACTAAAATTGCGGTTACTATCGATGGATATGAAAATGCTGAGCCGGAAAAGCCCAAAGTGGATGATGTTATTAAGACTGTTGTTCCTGAAGACGTTCGCCCGAAGTTTAAGCCTGTCGGAAAGATAGATCTGGACAATCTGCGCCGAAGAAAAATAGAAAAGGAACCAGAAGTAGAAAAACAACCAGAGGTTACATCTGAACCAATGAAGGTTCAAGAGGTACAAATAATGGAAGCAGCAGCAAAATCTGTTGCTCCAATAATCAAAAAAGATTTTGCTGAAAAAGAAGAACCGGCTAAGGCATTGGCGGCGATTGAACCTGAAATAGTGAAAGATGTTTCTCTGGTCACTGAAAGAGTACCGGAAGTTACTTCAGTGCCTATTATAGAAGAAAAGTTAGAAGAAAAAATGGAAGCAACTCCTGAACCTGAGTTATCTTTACCGAATGGTGACGATGATGATGTTTTCAAAATTAGACCTACAGAATTTGTCTCAAAAATTAATGTTATAGGTCAAATTGATCTTGCTGCATTAAATCAGACGACTCGTCCCAAAAAGAAGTCTAAAGAAGAAAAACGCAGAGAGCGTGAAGATAAAGACAAAGTTCGTCAGGATCAGAAAAAACAGATGAAAGAGGCTATCATCAAAGAAATTCGTAAAGAAGAGCCTCCTAAGCCAATGAAGATGGTGGCAAAAGAAAGTTCTGATGCTGCAGCTAAGAAGAAACGCAACCGCATTAATAAGGAAAAAATTGATATTAATAATGTGACATCTAATTTTGCACGTCCTGTTCCCAATAGTGAAAAAAGTGTAAAGACGCCTAGCCAACATCAACATCCAAATGGAAATACCCAAGCAAATAAAAGTAAGCTTAGCGTTAATAACAAAGATCGCTTTAAGAAGCCTGTAATCAAACAGGAAGTAAAAGAGGAGGATGTTGCTAAGCAGGTAAAGGAAACCTTGGCTCGTTTGACGACTAAGGGCAAGAATAAGACTTCAAAATATCGTAAAGAGAAACGAGAAACGGCTTTTAATAGACAGCAAGAACTTGATGATCAAGAAATGGCTGAAAGCCGTATTCTGAAGCTGACAGAATTTGTGACGGCTAATGAACTTGCCAATATGATGGATATTTCAGTGAATCAAGTGATTGGTACGTGCATGAGTATTGGTATGATGGTATCTATTAATCAGCGTTTGGATGCCGAAACCATCAATCTTGTAGCTGAAGAGTTTGGTTATAAAACAGAGTATGTAAGTGCAGAAGTGTCGCAAGCTATTGTTGAGGAAGAAGATGCCCCCGAAGAATTGGAGCATCGTGCACCAATTGTTACAGTAATGGGACACGTTGACCATGGTAAAACTTCTCTGCTGGACTATATTCGTAAGGCAAATGTTATTGCTGGTGAAGCTGGTGGGATCACCCAGCACATTGGCGCATATAATGTGAAACAGGAAGATGGGCGTAGAATAACTTTCCTTGATACTCCCGGTCATGAGGCTTTTACAGCTATGCGTGCTCGTGGTGCAAAAGTGACAGATATTGCTATTATAATTGTAGCGGCTGACGACAATGTGATGCCTCAGACCAAAGAAGCTATTAACCATGCTATGGCGGCTGGAGTTCCCATTGTATTTGCTATTAATAAAATTGATAAATCAGGGGCTAATCCAGATAGAATAAAAGAAGAATTAGCTGGAATGAATTTCCTTGTAGAAGAATGGGGAGGTAAATACCAGTCACAAGATATTTCGGCCAAGCAAGGCTTGGGTGTGAAAGAATTGATGGAGAAAGTTTTGCTCGAAGCTGAGATGCTTGACTTGAAAGCAAATCCGAATCGCCGTGGAATGGGGTCTGTCATTGAGTCTACTTTGGACAAAGGTAGAGGCTATGTGGCAACAGTCTTAGTATCTAATGGTACGCTCAAAATGGGTGACATCGTTTTGGCTGGAACGAATTTCGGACGTGTTAAAGCTATGTTTAATGAGCGTAACCAACGTATTAAGGAGGCGGGACCTTCTGAACCTGTATTAATTCTTGGACTGAATGGTGCACCTACTGCAGGCGATACTTTTCACGTTATTGAAACGGAGCAGGAGGCTCGTGAAATAGCAAATAAGCGTGAACAATTGCAACGTGAACAAGGATTACGTACTCAGAAGATACTTACGCTTGACGAACTTGGACGTCGTATTGCTCTTGGTAACTTTAAGGAACTGAACATTATTGTGAAAGGTGATGTAGATGGATCTATTGAAGCTTTAAGCGATTCGTTGATTAAGCTTTCTACAGAACAGATACAAGTGAATGTTATTCATAAGGCAGTGGGGCAGATATCCGAGTCCGATGTAACGCTGGCTGCTGCTTCAGATGCAATCATCATAGGATTTCAGGTTCGTCCTTCGGCTTCAGCTCGTAAGTTTGCTGAACAAGAAGGAGTTGATGTTCGAATGTATTCTATTATTTATGATGCCATAGAGGAGGTTAAGGCAGCTATGGAAGGTATGCTTGCTCCAGTGGTGAAAGAGGTTGTCACTGCTTCTATTGAGGTTCGTGAAGTTTTCCACATAACTAAAGTGGGTACTGTGGCTGGTGCTATGGTAAAAGAAGGAAAAGCAAAGCGTTCAGATAAGGCTCGTCTTGTTCGAGATGGTATTGTAATCTATTCTGGCGGCATCAATGCTTTGAAACGTTTTAAGGATGATGTGAGAGAAGTTGCCGTGAATTATGAATGCGGTATTAGTCTGGCTAATTTCAATGATTTGAGAATTGGTGATTTCATCGAAACATACGAAGAAATAGAAGTGAAGCAAACATTATAGATGCAATAGCACGAATGTGCTAATGTGCCAATATGCTGAATGCCAATAAAGTTGTCTCTTTTGTTGGCTCACTTCAAAAAGCATATTGGCACATTTTTTATGAAAGTTTTTGAAAGAATTATGTAATGACAATAATAGATAGTATAATTCTCATAGTGATAGCTCTTGGAGCATTCTTGGGTTTCAGAAAAGGATTTGTGAGACAATTGGCTTCTATATTGGGGCTTATTGTTGGTTTATTAGCAGCAAAAGCATTGTATGTCTCGTTGGCAGATAAAATTTGTCCAACTTTAACAGAATCCATGACTTTAGCTCAAATTATGGCTTTTCTTGCAATTTGGATTGTTGTACCTTTATTATTTGGAATGCTTGCTCTTTTGATTACCAAGACAATGGAGGCTATATCGCTCGGCTGGCTTAATCAATTGCTAGGAGCGGGATTGGGTGCTTTAAAATATTTGCTTATCCTAGCTCTCTTTGTAGGTGTAATTGAGTTTATTGATACAGGGAATCACCTGATAAGCCAAACAAAGAAGACTAAATCAGTGTTATATTATCCCATGAGAGATGTTGCGAGGTTCTTTTTCCCCGCAGCAAAGAAAGTTTCACAACAATATATTTTCAAATAGATTATGCAACAAGAAGAACCTAATAAATATGTAAAAGAGCTCACTCAAGAGAAGTATAAGTATGGCTTCACGACGGATGTTGATACGGACGTTATTGAGAAGGGGCTTAACGAAGATATTGTTCGTCTTATCTCATCGAAGAAAGATGAACCTGAATGGATGCTTGAATTTCGATTAAAAGCTTACCGCCATTGGCTAACGTTGGAAATGCCCACATGGGCGCACTTACGTATACCTAAGATTGATTATCAGGCTATCTCTTATTATGCCGATCCGACTAAGAAGAAGGAAGGACCTAAAAGTCTGGATGAAGTTGATCCTGAGTTGATTAAGACATTCAATAAATTGGGCATTTCTTTGGAGGAGCAGATGATTTTGAGTGGAATGGCTGTTGATGCGGTTATGGACTCTGTTTCAGTTAAGACTACTTTTAAAGAGAGTCTGATGGAAAAGGGTATTATTTTCTGTTCGTTTAGCGAAGCAGTACGTGAGCATCCCGATTTAGTAAAGAAATATATGGGGTCAGTAGTAGGGTATCGCGATAACTTTTTTGCGGCTCTCAATTCTGCCGTTTTCTCGGATGGTTCTTTTGTATATATACCAAAAGGAGTGCGTTGTCCAATGGAACTCTCTACTTATTTTCGTATAAATGCAATCAATACGGGGCAATTCGAGCGGACACTTATTGTGGCTGATGATGATTCATACGTATCATACCTTGAGGGTTGTACCGCTCCAATGCGTGACGAGAATCAGTTACATGCTGCTATTGTTGAAATAATAGTGCATGATAGAGCTGAAGTGAAATATAGTACCGTTCAAAACTGGTATCCGGGTGATGCTCAGGGCAAGGGAGGGGTTTATAACTTTGTTACCAAGCGGGGAAATTGCAAAGGTGTAGCGAGCAAACTTTCGTGGACTCAAGTGGAAACAGGAAGTGCTATCACGTGGAAGTATCCATCTTGTATATTAACAGGAGATAATTCTACTGCTGAGTTTTACAGTGTAGCGGTAACCAACCACTACCAACAGGCTGATACCGGTACAAAGATGATTCATCTTGGACGCAATACGCGTAGCACTATTGTGAGCAAAGGTATTTCTGCGGGTAAGAGTGAAAATTCTTATCGTGGTTTGGTGCGTGTAGCCGAAAAGGCTGAAGGAAGCCGGAACTATAGTCAATGCGATTCTTTGTTGTTGGGTGATAAGTGTGGTGCACATACTTTCCCTTATATGGATATACGCAACGAAACGGCAGTTGTGGAGCACGAAGCCACAACAAGTAAGATCAATGAAGATCAGATATTTTATTGTAATCAACGCGGCATTTCGACTGAAGATGCTATTGGCTTGATCGTGAACGGCTATGCTAAAGAGGTTTTGAATAAGCTTCCGATGGAATTTGCCGTTGAAGCGCAGAAGCTATTATCCATCTCTTTGGAAGGAAGCGTAGGATAAATTCATTCTTAAATAGTAATAAGTTAAATCGTATATAAATGTTAGAAATAAGAGATTTGCATGCCGCCATCAACGGCAAAGAAATATTGAGAGGTATCAATCTTTCTGTAAAACCTGGCGAGATACATGCTATTATGGGACCGAATGGTTCTGGGAAGAGTACTTTGAGCAGCGTGCTTGTAGGTAACCCTGTCTTTGAAGTGACTAAAGGTAATGTTACTTTTTGTGGTAAAGACTTGCTAGACCTTAGCGCCGAAGATCGTAGTCATGAAGGAATTTTTCTTTCCTTTCAATATCCGGTAGAAATTCCGGGTGTTAGCATGGTCAACTTTATGCGTGCCGCTATTAATGAGCAAAGGAAGTACAGGGGGCTTTCACCTATTTCAGCGAGTGAATTTCTTAAGTTGATGCGTGAAAAGCGTGCAGTTGTGGAGCTAGATAATAAATTGGCCAATCGCAGTGTGAATGAAGGTTTTAGTGGTGGAGAGAAGAAACGTAACGAGATATTCCAGATGGCTATGCTCGAGCCTAAATTGAGCATTCTTGACGAAACTGATTCCGGCTTGGATATTGATGCTTTGCGCATCGTAGCTGAGGGTGTGAATAAATTGAAATCTCCCGATAATAGTTGTATTGTGATTACTCACTATCAGCGCTTGTTGGATTATATTAAACCAGATGTTGTACATGTTCTGTATGATGGTCGCATTGTTAAAACGGCAGGTCCGGAATTAGCTTTAGAACTCGAAGAAAAGGGCTATGATTGGATAAAGAAGGAGATAGGAGAATAATTATGAGTGTAGAACAGCAATATATAGATCTCTATGCACAATGTGAAGCAATGATTTGCACTCATAGCTCAGAGATACTAAACTCTGCCAGAGCAAGAGCTTTTGCCGATTTTAAGCGGTTGGGCTTTCCTACAAGGAAGCAGGAAGACTATAAATATACTGATATCAGCAAATGCTTTGTTCCTGACTACGGACTAAATTTGAATCGTCTACCTATACCTGTAGACCCCTATGAGGTGTTTAAATGTGATGTGCCCAATATGAGTACATCCTTGTTTTTTGTAGTGAATGACTCTTTTTACAAGAAAGCTTTGCCCAAATCTCATTTGCCCGAGGGGGTGATTTTTGGTAGTTTGAAAGATGTATCGGAAGAGCGACCGGAATTGATAGCAAAGTACTATGGTCAGTTGGCTGACACATCAAAAGATGGAGTAACAGCCTTCAATACTACTTTTGTTCAAGATGGCGTAGTACTTTACGTTCCAAAAAATGTAGTGGTAGAAAAACCTATCCAGTTAGTGAATATCCTGCGTGGAGACGTTAATTTCATGATGAATCGCCGGATATTGATTATCCTTGAAGAGGGAGCTCAGGCACGTTTGTTGATATGCGATCATGCGATGGATCATGTGAACTTTCTTGCTACGCAGGTTGTGGAAATTTATGCCGGCGAGAACACGGTGTTTGATATGTATGAACTGGAGGAGACACATACAAGTACTGTTCGCCTTAGCAATATATATGCTAAGCAAGAGGCAAGTAGCCATCTTCTGCTAAATAATATGACTCTTCATAATGGCATTACACGTAATACGACTGAAGTGACCTTGGCTGGTCCCGGTGCTGAAACTCATCTTTATGGAATGGCTATAGCAGATAAGAATCAACATGTGGACAATCATACGTTTATTGATCATGCTGTACCCGATTGCGAAAGCAAGGAACTTTTTAAATATGTGCTTGACGATCATGCTGTGGGAGCTTTTGCCGGAATTGTACTTGTTCGTCCGGGAGCACAACACACGAATGCGCAACAAACTAATCGTAATCTTTGTGTCACTCGTGATGCACGCATGTACACGCAACCTCAACTAGAAATCTATGCTGATGATGTTAAGTGTAGCCATGGAGCTACGATCGGTCAGTTGGATGAGAATGCATTGTTCTATATGCGCGCTAGAGGTATTTCAGCGAAAGAAGCTCGTCTGTTGTTGATGTTTGCTTTCGTCAATGAAGTGATAGATACCATCCGTCTGGATGCATTGAAAGACAGATTGCATTTGTTGGTGGAAAAAAGATTTCGTGGCGAGTTAAATAAATGTCAGGGGTGTGCTATTTGTAAGTAATCAGAATAAACATGATGGATATAACTAAAATCAGGGCTGACTTTCCGATACTTTCGAGGGAGATATACGGAAAGCCTTTAGTCTATTTTGATAATGGAGCAACTACGCAGAAACCTCGTTGTGTGGTCGATGCTATTGTTGAAGAATACTATTCCGTGAATGCTAATGTTCATCGTGGCGTACATTTTTTGTCACAACAAGCTACCGAATTACACGAAGGTTCCCGTGAAACCGTTCGTCAGTTTATTAATGCTCGTAGTACGAGTGAGGTTATCTTCACTCGTGGTACTACGGAAGCTATTAATCTGGTTGCTTTCTGTTTTGGCGAAGAGTTTATGAGTGAAGGCGATGAAGTGATCATTTCTACAATGGAGCATCATAGTAATATTGTTCCTTGGCAATTGCTGGCTGCTCGTAAGGGAATCAGTATCAAGGTAATTCCTATGAATGATAAGGGTGAATTGTTGCTGGATGAATATGAAAAGCTCTTTTCTGAGCGAACAAAGATTGTGAGCATGGCCCATATTTCTAATGTACTGGGTACGATCAATCCGGTAAAGGAGATGATTGAGACTGCTCATGCTCATGGCGTGCCTGTGCTTATAGATGGTGCGCAATCTGTACCTCACATGAAGGTAGATGTGCAGGATTTAGATGCCGATTTCTTTGCTTTCTCGGGTCATAAAGTGTACGGTCCTACAGGTGTGGGGGTACTTTATGGAAAAGAGGAGTGGCTTGACAAGCTGCCGCCTTATCAAGGTGGAGGTGAGATGATTCAAAGTGTGAGTTTTGAAAAGACTACTTTTAATGAGTTACCTTTTAAGTTTGAGGCTGGTACACCCGATTACATTGGAACTACGGGCTTAGCAAAAGCTCTGGACTACATTTCGGCTATTGGTATGGATCAGATAGCTGCGCATGATCAAGAACTTACAGCCTATGCCATGCAACGGCTCAAAGAGATAGAAGGAATGCATATTTTTGGAGAGGCAGAACACAAAAGTAGTGTTATATCTTTCTTGGTTGGTAATATTCACCATTTTGACATGGGCACTTTACTCGATCGTTTAGGGATTGCAGTACGTACCGGGCATCATTGTGCAGAACCGTTAATGCGACGATTGGGCATCGAAGGTACTGTTCGTGTTTCTTTGGCACTCTACAATACAAAGGAGGAGATTGATGGACTGATTACCGGAATAGAAAGAGTCAGAAAAATGTTTTAGTACTTGCAATTAAGTGTATACTTGTTGCGTCTAATAAATAGGTCGTAAACTATTAAATATAAAGAGCTATGTTACTAACTACAACTTCAGTTATCGAAGGAAAACGAATAACCAATTATTATGGCATTGTGTCCGGAGAGACTATTATTGGTGCCAATGTATTTCGTGATATCTTTGCGAGCATTCGCGACATTGTGGGTGGGCGTTCAGGCTCTTATGAAGAAGTCCTTCGTGAGGCTAAAGAAACAGCACTCAGAGAGATGGAAGAGCAAGCAGCACGTATGGGAGCTAACGCTGTAATCGGAGTTGATCTTGATTACGAAACAGTAGGTGGCAGTGGTAGTATGTTGATGGTTACTGCATGCGGTACAGCTGTTTCTATGGAGTAACTCAATAGTTTTAAAAAGTAGGTTACTAATGACTTCTGTAGATAAAAAATCTTTTTAATCTGCAGAAGTCATTTTTGTTTTGCTCTTCTCTTCTTGAGATTTTCTTGTAAAGAGAAGGCTTCGCAGAGTCTTACCACTTCGGAGGATCCACATTTAATAAATTGCGCACAAAGAAATCATATCGTTTATGTTCTCCATAATCTCCTCCCATTGTATGATTAGAGCCTGGTATTACGACTAATTCAAAGTCTTTCTTTGCTTTTATTAGTGCGTTGACCACCTGCATGGTTGAGGCTGGATCTACATTGTCATCCACTTCACCTACCACTAGCATTAGCGGGCGTTTAAGTAAATGTGCATTGACTACGTTTGAACATTCTTCGTATTGCTTCTCTATAGGATAGCCCATCCATTGTTCATTCCACCAGATTTTATCCATGCGGTTGTCGTGACATCCGCAAGAAGAGTAGGCTGCTTTGTAGAAATCAGGATACAGCAAGAGGGCATTGGTCGATTCTTGCCCACCGGCAGATGCACCGAAGATGCCTACCCGACTGACATCCATATATGGGTATTTGGTTGCTGCTGCTTTTATCCATGCTATCCGGTCGGGTAATCCGGCATCTTTCAGATTCTTATAACATACATCCTCAAATGCTTTGGAACGGAAAGAAGTCCCCATTCCATCAAGTTGTACTACAATAAATCCTAGTTCAGCCAAGCTGGACATAGACCAATTATATGCTGAGAAAGATTTAGGTGTGTACTGGTTACCGGGCCCGGCATAGATATATTCAATAATCGGATACTTCTTCGCAGGATCAAAGTTCGTTGGTCTGAAGATGACACCCCACATATCCGTTTTACCGTCTCTTCCTTTAGCCGAGAAAACTTCAGGAGCCCGCCATCCAGCCTTTGCTAATTCGCTTATGTCCGCAGTCTCTAGCGACATTATGATCTTTCCGTCGCTTGCACTACGAAGAACGGCAACCGGAGCTTTATTCACCAAAGAATATACATCCACCAAAGATCTCATATCTGTAGAGAATGTAGCCTGATGCATTCCTTCCTCCGGAGTGAGGCAGATTAGTCCGCTTCCATCGAAGTTAATGCGATAATATCTGAGGAGATAAGGATCCTCATTGGGCACCATGCCATTGGCTGAGAAGTAGATGATCTGCTTTTGTTCGTCAACGTGTATCACGTCGCGTACATACCATTCGCCTTTGGTTGTTTGATTTTTCACTTTACCTGTGTGTCGGTCGTATAAATACAAGTGATTCCAATTATCACGTTCGCTCATCCAGATAATCTCGTTTCCATTGGTAAGATCCTTTCGGAAGTAGCGGTTGTAGTTTATAAAGGTCTTGCTAGTCTCCTCGATAACAGTTCTTACTTTTCCTGTTTCTGAAGATAGCTCTAATACTCTGAATGTCTGATGTCCACGTTCATTATACTCGAATAGAATGTTCTTACTGGCGGCATCCCATTCCAATCCTCTCACTTCAAACTGACTGTTAAAGAGATCAGTAGAAGGAACGTGGGCTTTGTCGCCATTTACATTGAAAATACGAGGGCACCTGAATGCTAGCGCATCGCCTGGTTTGGTGTATTCGCGTTTATGAAGCTTGGGCTGCAATTGATCCTCCGGAGATGACTCTACGAAATAGATATATCGCTTCTCTGCCGGGCGAACTTTCATCACGGCTACCTTCTTTGAGTCGGGTGACCATTGGATATAAGCTGAATAGAATTCACCCGGAGAACCGTCGAAACTCAGTGCCTTTTCTTTTCCCGATGCATTCTCCTTCACATACACATTTTGATTTTTGATAAATGCCGTCTTTGTTCCGTCGGGAGAAACCACAGGTTCACCCTTACTCTCATCACTGGCTTCAGCCCAATAATTGGGAGTAGGCTTTTCTATTTTTCCTTCATCTTTCAGCAGATCTTTTTTCTCAAGATATGTCCACTTATGATCGTTTTGTACAAAGCGGAGTGTATCGTGTGTAGCATTTATTCCCAATTGCAGAAGATTCAGGTTATTTGTTTCTATTTTGCACTGCGTTGCAGAAGAAAGTTGTTTAGCCAGCTTTTGATGATTAAATAACTCTTTTCTTGTTTTTTTTACTGCGTCAACAATCACATAAACTCTTCCTTCAGGAGTGACCCTTACATACCAAAATTGATTGGTATTGTTTATCCACTGAGGACGCACATCCGAATAGAATACTTTATTTTTCCATTTTTGGTTCAGCGTAAAGGCGCGTTCATAGTCTTCTGCAGTGCCTTGTGCATAGAGTACATTGATAGAAATCAATGCGCTGATAGTCCATAATATTGCTTTCTTCATAAGTTATTTGGTTGAGTTATTCTACTTCCCATTCAAAGATTCCCGATGCATTCTTTTCCGGAAGCTTCACTTCTAATTTCATTTCTGTGGTTGTGACGGGTTTGAATACAACTTCATTGCTCATACCTTTTTCAGTTCCATAAACGGTGGTATTATCCACTGGCTTCCACTCTCCCGAAGTGCCTTTGTAGTATAGCTTCCATGATTCAGGAACTCGGCAACCTCCCCAAGGACCATCATCATACCAATATACTGAAGAGTGAGAAATGGTTTTAGCATCCTGAAATTTGTATGCTATCCATTCGGTTGTTCCCTCTTTAGGCCACCAATGATAGTAAGGAACCGAACGATCATTCTCATCTTTTGGAAGGAGTTGGTCGTTAATGGCTGTAATAGATTTCACATTGTGCGAAGTCGTTATCTTACTCTCGGATGCAATAGTGGGAGGTAAGCTAGCCCTCGTTGCGTTCAAGTCAATAGGTAGCCAAACGGCCATTTCTCCACTTCCGCGATGTGCCCAAGCATAGTAAGGAATCATGTTCAACTTCACATCCTTAGTAACTAAACGACCGCTTTCATCGTAACTCAATGTTTGCGCATCGGTTTGAATCATGTTAATGTCATAAAGCAAATCAGGTTTTGAGATCACGTTGAATTGGGGCTTTTTATTCACTAATACACTGAGCACACTAAAGTCATTGTCCGGCCATTCGGCACAGTATACCAAAGGGCCACGTTCTATAGCGACCTTTCCTCTATCAGCTTCTACCAGCGAGTGTGCTTTTACAGTTCGCGCTTCCATGTCAAAATGAACTTCAACGCGGTCTCCTTTTCTCCAAGTACGATTGATCGTGAAGTATCCTTTTTCAGTACTTCCTTCCATTTTCTGTCCATTTACTTTAATGCTATACCCCAATTCTTTCTTGTCTGAATAGCTGTATAAGTTACCGGGAACAACAGAGCCTTGTACCCAGCCAGGAACACGAATTTTAAGGTTAAACGCCTGTTTACCGCTAGGAGAAACTTCTAGTTTAATATCTCCTGTCCACGGATAATTCGTTTCTTGTTTTAGTGTTACGGCTTTTCCGTTCACTTTCAAATGAGCGTCGTTTCCCATAAAGAGATTTACATACACATCACTGTTGTGCACAGCATATACGTATCCTGGAACGGAAGGTATAAAGCGGCAGATGTTTGACGGGCAGCAAGCACAACCAAACCACGGCTGACGTTGATGCTGTCCGATAGATTCCAATGGGTTAGGGTAGAAGAACCCGCCGCCATCGAGTGATACTCCAGAAATCAATCCGTTATAAAGCGTACGTTCCAATACATCATAATATTTAGATTCTCCATGCAGAAGGAATAAACGGTAGTTTAAGTACACATTTCCTATGGCGGCACAAGTTTCGCAATAAGCCGACATGTTGGGTAGCTCATAATTCTCTCCGAATGCTTCTCCGTTACTTGTTGCCCCGATGCCTCCGGTGAGGTAAAGCTTCTTGTTCACAATATTATCCCAAATTCTATCGATAGCATGAATGTAGGCCGTGTCGCCACTTAGTGCAGCTACATCCGCCATCCCGGAATACATGTAAGCTGCCCGCACGGCATGTCCTACAGCCTCATCTTGTTTAACTACTGGTTCATGTGCTTGGCTATACGCATCTTTTCGTTCGGTATATCCTCTTTTGTCGAGAAAGAATTTAGCTTCATTGAGATATTTCTTGTCGCCGGTGACTAAGTAAAGTTTGGCAAGCGCCATCTCGGCTATCTGATGGCCCGGTACAACAACCAACTGTCCGGGCTTATCGCCAATGGCGCGGCATACACAGTCTGCATATTTAATTGCTATATCAAGAAAATTGCGTTTGCCGGTAGCCTGATAATGAGCAATAGCCCCTTCTACCATATGTCCTAAATTATACAACTCGTGACTTAAATCTTCTTCTTTTTCCCAACGTTTGTTTCCTGCCCATTCGTGTGGATGCTTTGGATTTTGCGTACGTGCAGTGTACAAGTAGCCATCTGGCTCTTGAGCAGCTGCAACAAGCACCAATATGCTATCGATGTACTTAGCCAATTTTTTATTTGGGTACATTTGCATAGAATAACTGGCACCTTCAATTGTTTTATATACATCTGTATCGTCAAAAGAGAATCCACCAACTTTGATTGTGTCACTTGGGTGAGCTGCTCGCACAAAGTTTAGATAGCGTCCTGTTTCTTCACATTTGCTAAAAGCAAGAGGAATGGTTACTTCTCGGCTTGCTTTGAGACGCTGCCCCCAGAAAGAATCAGTTACTTTCACTGCGGTAAAAGGTACAGGAGCAAAAGGATAACCGGCATTATCATGCTTCTTTTGAGCATTGGCAGCGAGCGTTATGGCAGCCAATGTAATAGCTAATAAAGTTTTTCTCATGATAAGTATAGTGTTTAATTTATAATCCGTTTTGAATCTCTTTTTCACTAAAAGGTGTATCATATACCTTTAAAGAATGGAGATAACCAGTAAAAGGCCAGTCACCAATGGCTGTTTTGCCAAGCGTTATGTATTCTCCCTTAGGCAAAAGTAATACAATATCTTTTTCCTTCATCTTTTTGCCATTAAGATATACTTTTTCTACCCAAAGCCAATAGATTTTGTAACTAAATGGAGGAAACATTGATGGGTTAGAAGAAAGTTTAGACTTCAGAAATTAAACTTTTGGGCTCCGGTAGAAGAAACTGTAATAAAAAAGCTTGTATAGCGTATTTATTCTTCCAAATGTTTCTTTTCCTATTTTTTTCTTTGTCTATCTCATTAATAATCAATATTTTTAGGCCACTGTAACTTTAATATTGGAATCTATGGATAGCTTACTTTTCTGGCTTATTCCTGCAGCCGCTTTTGCGGCTCTTTGTTTTGCTCTCTATTTTCATAAACAGATGATGAAAGAGAGCGAAGGAACCCCTCAAATGGTAAAAATTGCTGCGGCCGTTCGCAAGGGCGCCATGTCTTATCTGAAACAGCAGTATAAGATTGTGGCGTGGGTGTTTTTGGGCTTGGTGATTTTATTCTCGATTATGGCTTATGGCTTCGAAGTGCAAAACTCTTGGGTGCCGATTGCTTTTCTTACCGGTGGTTTCTTTTCGGGACTCTCCGGCTTTCTGGGCATGAAGACAGCTACGTATGCTTCTGCTCGCACCGCAAATGCGGCTCGTACCTCTTTAAACAAGGGATTGCGCATTGCTTTCAGAAGCGGGGCGGTGATGGGGCTTGTTGTTGTAGGTTTGGGATTGCTTGATATCTCCTTTTGGTATTTGTTACTCAACTGGGCGATTCCTGCCGATGTGCTTACGCCGGCAAGTAAACTTTGTGTTGTAACGACTACCATGCTTACTTTTGGTATGGGTGCCAGCACGCAAGCACTTTTTGCTCGTGTGGGAGGTGGCATTTATACTAAAGCAGCAGATGTGGGGGCCGACCTTGTTGGTAAGGTTGAGGCCGGAATTCCGGAAGATGATCCACGTAATCCGGCAACGATTGCCGATAATGTGGGTGATAATGTAGGTGATGTAGCCGGGATGGGAGCTGATCTTTATGAATCCTATTGTGGCGCAATCTTGTCGACTGCTGCTTTGGGAGCTGCTGCGTTTATGCATACGGCGGATATTGGAATGCAGTTCAAGGCGGTGATTGCTCCTATGCTAATAGCTGCCGTTGGTATTTTATTATCCATCGTTGGTATCTTTTCGGTGAGAACGAAGGAAAATGCTACAATGAAAGATTTACTTAGCTCGCTGGCTATTGGTACTAATTTGAGTTCAGTCCTTATAGTGGTTGCAACTTTCTTTATTCTATGGCTTTTACAGTTGGAAAACTGGGCGCTGATCTCATGTTCAGTTATTGTGGGTCTTGTTGTTGGTCTAATTATCGGTCGATCTACTGAATATTATACCTCTCAGTCATATGCTCCTACGCGAAGACTTGCTGAGAGTGGAAAAACCGGTCCTGCTACGGTAATCATTTCGGGTATTGGATTGGGCATGTTGTCGACTGCAATACCAGTGTTGGCTGTAGTGATTGGCGTTATTGCCTCTTATTTGTTTGCTTCTAATTTCGATTTCTTAAATGTGGGAATGGGTTTATATGGCATTGGCATAGCCGCTGTGGGAATGCTTTCTACTTTAGGCATCACTCTGGCGACAGATGCTTATGGACCGATAGCTGATAATGCGGGTGGTAATGCGGAAATGGCCGGTTTGGGTGAGGAGGTGCGTAAGCGTACGGATGCCCTTGATTCATTAGGGAATACAACGGCAGCAACCGGAAAAGGATTTGCTATAGGTTCTGCTGCACTAACAGGGCTTGCACTACTTGCTTCGTATGTGGAAGAGATCCGTATCGGACTCACGCGACTTGGCACTACACAGTTGGCTCTTCCTCATGGTGATGTTATTGATGTCTCAAAAGCTACGTTCCTTGATTTCATGAATTATTATGGCGTTACGCTGATGAATCCAAAAGTACTTTCCGGTATGTTTCTCGGTTCTATGATGGCATTCTTGTTCTGCGGTTTGACGATGAACGCGGTGGGGCGTGCAGCCGGAAAGATGGTAGATGAAGTTCGTCGGCAGTTTCGTGAGATAAAAGGCATTCTTACTGGCGAGGCAGAGCCTGATTATGAACGCTGCGTGGCTATATCTACAAAGGGTGCACAGCGAGAGATGATCTTACCTTCGTTACTTGCTATTCTCGCACCGATTCTTACCGGATTTATATTTGGTGTTCCCGGCGTACTGGGTTTGTTGGTTGGCGGATTGAGTAGCGGTTTTGTACTCGCCATCTTTATGGCTAATTCCGGTGGGGCATGGGACAATGCAAAGAAGTATGTAGAAGAAGGGAATTTGGGCGGTAAAGGTAGCGAAGTTCATAAGGCTACTGTCGTTGGCGATACTGTTGGTGATCCGTTTAAAGATACTTCCGGCCCAAGCTTGAACATCTTGATTAAGCTGATGAGCATGGTCGCTATTGTGATGGCGGGACTTACTGTGGCTTGGAGCTTGTTCTAATAAAACGGCTTCTTCTAGTAGTGTTTCATGCAAGAAGAAGCCGATATTCTGCTGATTATTCTATACAAATAGACTGAAGTGAGTAACTACTCAGGTCCCTTAAAATTGAAAATAGTATCCGAATTGGCCTTGGTGTTGATATCCGGTTGATAATCTATTGGTCATTTTTTCTTCTTTGTTTGCATTGGTCTTTACCTTTGCACTGT